>Ga0214923_10002974_pt1 | contig 21758 bp, 24 predicted proteins | sample LL1510_MetaG_FD_177993 | JGI IMG/M metagenome (GOLD analysis project Ga0214923, IMG submission 177993) | Freshwater microbial communities from Lake Lanier, Atlanta, Georgia, United States - LL-1510 | ecosystem: Environmental > Aquatic > Freshwater > Lake | place: USA: Georgia | collected...
AACGAATAAAATTGTGAAAAAAGAAAAGAATTTAAAGGACACAGAAAATGATAATAAAAAAGACTTAGATTTAAAAGAAGACGGTAAAGATATATTAAATCATCTTAAAGAACTTCAATCTAAAAATCCTAATAATAAATCAATTGAGAAGTGTATAGAAGTATACGAAATTGATATTAAGAAACAAAAAGAAAAGAAAGAAAAGAAGGTTAAAAAGGAAAAGGCAAGAAATGTGCGTATATTTAAGAGAATTCTTCGTGATAAGAATACTATGAATGATTTTGAGTTTTATGATAAACTTGGAATTGAACAACAAAAAAAGATTATTAAAGAGTTACGCGAAATTAATAAAATAACTAGGGTTGAAAAGCCATATCGTTTGACTTTATTAGAAGGCGATATTCCAGTAATATTTAAGGCAACCGCAATTAAGAAAATTAACTCGCTTCGTTATATGGAGCCAGGTTCAGGTGAATATTATAAAATTAAGAATTGGGTAGATACATTTATGAGAATTCCATTTAGTAAATACGAAACATTGCCATTATCAATAACGGATGGTGTAGATAAATGTCATGAATTTATGGAAAATGCTAAAAAAACGCTTGATAACGCAGTATATGGTCTAAATGATGCTAAAATACAAATTATGCAAATGCTTGGTCAATTAATTACAAATCCGCAAGCAATTGGTTCAGCAATAGCAATTCATGGTCCTCCAGGAACTGGAAAGACAAGTTTAGTAAAAGAAGGTATTAGTAAAATTTTGAATAGACCATTTGCGTTTATTGCTTTAGGAGGAGCAACCGACAGTAGTTTTTTAGAAGGTCATGGATATACATATGAAGGTTCAACTTGGGGAAAAATTGTTCAAATATTGATTGATAGTAAGTGTATGAACCCAGTAATTTACTTTGATGAGTTAGATAAAATTAGTGATACGCCAAAAGGGGAAGAAATTACAGGCATTTTAACTCACTTAACTGATACATCCCAAAATACTCAGTTCCATGATAAATACTTTGCTGAAATTGATTTTGATTTGAGTAAATGTTTGTTTATCTTTAGTTATAATGATGAAACAAAAGTTAATTCTATTTTGAAAGATAGAATGTATCGTATTCAAACTAAGGGTTATAATCAGAAACAAAAGACGGTTATTGCTAATAATTATTTGTTGCCAAAGATTAGAGAACAAGTTAAGTTTATGTCTGAAGATATTATTATTCCTGAACAAACTCTTCATTATATGATAGAAAATCATTGTAATAAGGAAGATGGTGTTAGAAATCTAAAACGATGTTTAGAAATTATTTATACAAAATTAAACTTATATCGTTTAATGCATCCAGATACCAATTTATTCCAAGAAGAAATGTCTTTGAAAGTACAATTTCCATTTACTGTTACAAAAGATATAGTTGATAAAATGGTTAAAAAGTCTGATAATGAATTAACACCATCTTTGTATATGTTGTATTCGTAAGTTTGTATTAAATAAATAATTAATTAATTAAACCTTATAAAAATATATAATATTTTTATTATATCACAGGAAGACACTAGTACTATTTTTTATTATAGAAGTGTCCCAAAAACTTTTACAGATTTTTATGCTTTATAGCAGCAAGTAATTATTCTGTGTTTAACCTTAACCACCAGATATTAGATTAAATTTTTTACACCTTTTAACATTTCAATTCAACATTTAAAATGTTAAAAGGTATAAACGTAATGTATTAATTTTATATCAGTTTATTGTTAGTTTAGAAATATCATTTGTTTAAAATTATTTTATATATTCTATGTATAATAATGCCAGCCTTAAGTAATGGAAAAGTTACATCTAGTGTAATATTTTATAATAGAGGAGTTCCTAGTTCTTTTAAATTTTTTGGAAAATTAACTACAATTAATTATGAAATATTACGTCAAGTTGCCAGATCTAATGTTCAAAATAAAAGACCAATTTACTCTTTTATGTAATTTAAACAATAAAACTATATAAATATTTGTTAGTATATTATTTAATAAACTAACAAATGAATAGTGAGTTTGATATATTAATAGATATTTACGCAAACTTATCTCATAATCTTGAACATATCAAATCGTTTAAAAATAATATAATTAGAATTAAAAATAATATTACAGGATTAGATAATAATTATTTTGAGACACAATGTGCTTCTAGATTACTTACTGAATATATGAACATGTTTGATAGTATAGAAACATATAATGAAGTTATAAATAACTTGGATACTCTAAAGTTGTTTATTAAAAATAAAATAAACACCATTTGTAATCATGAATGGGTTTACGATACTATTGATATTGACCCAGAAAGAACAAAAAATATTTGTTATTGTGTTAAATGTGAAGTAACTAAGAAGTAATTATTATTTTTCATTTACACCCTTGAAGATTTAAAATTGCACCTTTCGGTGAAATAAAAAATTAAAAAGGTTTCAGAGCATGTAAAATTTGGCTTTATGTTTCAAAATTGAATGTTATAAATTATATTTTGTGATTTTATTGTTTTATTTTGTTTATCGCAAATTAATACTCAGAGTAGGGGACATTATTAAATCCGCGATTTTTTAAAAATTTATATTGGTCAACCGTCATACAAGCACAACCCATACTAGAAGAATAAGCATTAGGACAACATTCAGGAGCAAATGGAGTAGTAGCAAACATATCTAATTGACCTTTAGGTAAAGGGATTGGTTGTTTAGGTCGACCCCATATAGCTTTAATACCAGCATCAGGTTTAGTTCCTGGGCTGTATGTTAAAGTAGGCATAGACCAAGTAGATGGATTCATTATGTAACTAGGTGTTTTAAACTCAGCAAATTCTGGACCCATAGCAGAGTTATTTGCTCCCGTAAATCCTTCCGTAGTTCCAGACATTACAGTCATTTTCTCAAATAAATTTAATCGGCAACAAGAACACAATACATGTCCAAACATAACCCAAAATACAATAACAATAGCAATTAATATTTCAATACGAAATTTGTATGAACCAATAGAGATTTCCATATTATACATATTCTTTAGATAATAAATTTGTCTATGATATTATTGTAATCTTTTACATTTACTGAATTAATTATTAAAGTCCCATCTGTTGTCAGTAAATGAAATAATTTGTTTGGTCCTATTTTATTTTTATATTTCCTTAATTTTTTAGCTTCTACTTCAACCAATCCGTATACAACTGAACCATTATCTAAAATATCCCCTATTTTTATATTACTTATTTGTTTCTTATTTTTATGTAAATAAACTTCTGTATGTTCTTCAAATCCATTATCTAAAATTTCATGAATATTTTCTAAATTTATAATATTGTTATTTTCCTTATGTAAAATTTGTAATTCTTTAATAAAAATTTCATCCCAATCGCTAAATACAAGTGTATCTAATTCTATAATTTTGTTACTAGTATTTAAACAATACAAAAATGGTTTATTATATAATATTTGTTTCGCATTAGGATGTTGTTCAGCTCTAATCCACTTATTATTATATTTAACAAAATGACTACCACTAACAATAATGTTATTTAACTTGAACATTTTCATATCAGATGAAGTTACTTTTATTTTAGCTGTAACGTAACTACCATTAGCTAATATATCTCCTGTATTTATATCTTGAATATGTATTTTATTTCCATTTTGTAATGGTATTAGTGTTAGTTCATCAAAACAACGTAATTTTGGTATTCCAGAAGTTTTAATGTGAAGCACTTCTGTCATAAAATAAACAATTATCGCTAAAGGAATAGAAATTGCTAAAAATACAACTGTCATAGATGCTGCTGCTGGCCAAGTAAATGGTAAAATCCATAATCCAACAATAATAATAACCAAGGCTATTAAAATTTTAATAATTAATTCTAAAATGGCTCCTATTAATGCTTGTAGTGTATAATAAGAACCTAACATAGTATACAAGCTAGCTGTCATTGTACCTTGTATTTTTTGAAAGGTATCTATTAAAGCAATAAACATTTTTTGGATCGGTATCATAATATTTAATATTCTACTCATTACGTCTTCGGCAAATGTTTTAAAACTATTTCTAATTCTATTAATTAATTCTCTAATTTGTTGAATAGAGTTAGAAATTGCTTCAAAAATCTGTGTTAAAGATTTTATCATATATTGAAATGGTTCAAGAGCATATCCGATTATATTTGTTAGTATATTTTGAACACAATATTGAAAATTATCACTTGTATATTGAAATGCCGATGTTCCTTCTGGATGGGTAATTAATCCGGCAAATAACATATTTTGTGGTTTACATCTTTTATTAATCCAATCATCAGCAATAGCCTCTTTTGTTTGCATAACTTTACAATATGAAAAAACAATAAAAACGAATAAAGTTATAAAAATAAATATTATTACTGAATTTCCATATAGGTCAAAATATGATAGTTTATCATAAGTTTCATTTATAAAAATAATAGTTTTATTTATATTTTTATCACTATTTGTATAGTCTATTTTTGTTTGATTTTTATTATTACTCATATACTATAAATGGATAATAATAAACAATAATTTCTTAATTTTTTAGCAAATACTTTATTTTTTTTTGTTTAACTCCGTTGTAAGTTCATCATCTTCCCAATCCCAGAATACTTCATCATCTATTTTAATGCGTCTATTAGTTGTTATTAAACAAGAGAAATATTCTGGAATAAAATCTGGCTGTATTTCAGCAAATTTATAATCCCTAACATGAACCCATCTGTAATCATTTGTTTTATCAACAACAAAATGATCTCCTGTTACATATATATCTTGTTCCTTTCCTTTTATTTTATATAATGGTTCTTTTTTTGAATTATCTATTTTTAATACAGCAAATATTTTACCTCCATTTTTTAATTCAGCTCCTAAAGGAGCATCTTCCATTTTATAATGTTTTCCATTAGCGAGTGTTATTTCTGTTTTAGGATGAAAACATGAACCAATTGCTCTAACTAGTTGACCTGGTGGACCAGACCAAGCGCTATTCATTGTTTTAATAGAACCATCTAAAACATACATAATAGTTACAACAATAGCAATCATTTTTCCAACCATATCTTTTATGCTAATAATAATTTTTTGAAATTCAATAATTAAATTTAGAAATACTCCAAAAACGTTTTGAATAATATCAGATACAAATCCTCTAATTGAGCTAAACATTTGACGTATATTATTGATAGATTCATTAAATTGACCTCCAATAGATGTTAAAGATGTAATCATATAATTCAATGGTTGAAGTAAATAACCCGTCAGATTTATTTGAGTATTTTGAACACAATATGTAAAATCTTCTGAAACATTCTCTGAAAAAATCCAATAAGGTGGATTACATCTATATAGTGGCCAGTTTTCTCTAATCTCTAAAACAGATTTAAAATACATCATAACAGTTATTTGTGCGAGAAAACCTAAATTTACATATATTAGATTTAAATAATTATTCATTGTTGGCATAATCTATAATATTATTATATATATATATTTATATTTATTTTCATATTTTTATCTATTAACGATGATGTCTCTTAACACTTTTTCTTCTTCTGGATCTGCGACCTTTTCTTGATTTTTTTCCGCCACTTAAACATCCCCAATAATACCAAGCTCCGCCTTTTTTCAAATGTTTACGAGATTTGGTTTTAGAACCTCCTTTGGTTCCATAATAAGTAGCTTGTTGTTGTGCTGCTATTATTGCAGTATCACCTGGGTTACCGTTGACAGTTCCATCATATGCCGCGCTATTTTGATTGTTAAGTGCTAATTTGGCGATAGCTTCGTTATTAGCATTAGTTGCCCCTTTATTGGGGTCAATTGATGATGCTGGAACTACTTGTACAACTGGAGGATTTGCTCCTCCTCTATAACGTTTTTTTCCTCCTGATTGCTTGTTTCCTGCCAAAGAATTTTGTAGGTTAGCTTGATTATTTTGTTTAATAATAGCTGAATCAAACGGATTCTTTGCTCCGGCTTCTAATGGTGTAACTTCTTTTGGTGGAAGTGCGCTTGGTATAACTCTTTGTTGAGAACTCATTTATATAATATAATAATATATTTTAATAAGTTAGAGTTTAAAAATAGTATTCTAAAATAATAGTATAATGGACGATAATCAAAGACTTCATTTACAAAAAATGATAAGTGCCAATAATGTTGAAGATAATACAGAGTTAATAAGAAAATTAAAACATAGTCACGTATTACGCGATAATGTGAATACTTTAATTATGCTAATGGCAAAATATCAAAATGATCCTGAAAATGTTCATTTAGAAGCTATGGCAGAATGTAATTTCTTATTTACATATTATACAGATATTTACAACAAAATAAGAAAGGATGAAATAGATTTAAAAATCTTGTTTAGGGCATTCGATGTATTGAGAGATATTGAAGATGGTAAGTTAGATCAGCATGAAGGTGCTTTTGAATTTGGTACTCTTTTAAAGAAAGTTTATGTTGATAGTGCCTTAAAAAAGGCAGAAAAATTGAATGCCGAGACTGGTGAAAAAGAGCCAGAATATAAAGGTCCTCAAGTTAATGTATCATGGTGTCAATTTAAAAAAATGCAAGGAAAAAAGAAGTAAACGCATAATATATTTAATACTAAATAATATTGAATATATTAATTGATATCTTTGACCACTACTTTGGCTACATTACTAATAATCTTGTTGATATTTTTCTTCCCCTCTTCTTTAGTTACTTCAGAATTACTAACAATTTTTAGATATAAATCATCTGAGAAAATATCTTTAAGTTTTTCAAAAATATTATCGTAATACATTTTTGCGTTATTTTTTGGTTTTGTCAGTATTATGGTAAGAACATTCATCTTCGAGGGTCTTTTTCAAAACTTTTTTTTGGATTTTCAATTTTGGACATTTATTTTTGTCCATTTTCATTTTTGGCTCTGACTTTTTTTGAATTTCTTCGAAGAATATATATTATTTTTAAACCTACTTAAAGAGTCTTTAAATTACTTTCCTAATATATTTATTTATATTATTCATCATTTTTCAATTTAAAAACATCAATATACTATTACTATGTCTCTTGATTTTGCTATTATACCCGTAACTAATGATGTTATATCAGAAGCATATGACATTCAAACTAAACTTAAAGATAATATTAAACTTGAAATTAATATTATAATTGATACTAATTACAGCACACCTTTAAATTCTAGAATTAATAAGTGGAAAAAACAATCTTATGATATTATTACGATTGATGAAGATTATAATGAAACTCATTCCATCGTTGTTATATTTGCTGATAAGGGTTCCAGAGGAAAACGTATAAAAGTTGATGAATTTATTGAATTAGTTGCCAGTTTTGAAGATGAAAATGAACATATTAACACCAATTCTGATAATATAACTGATGAACTTGATACCAATCAACAAGAAGGATGTATTATTATGTAAAATAATATATATAAAAATAATAAAGATTATTTAACATATTATATAAATGCCTATATCATTAGTTATTGTTGAATCCCCCGCTAAATGCAAAAAAATAGAATCTTATCTAGGACCAGGTTATAAAGTTATTGCATCATTTGGACATCTACGCAACATCTCTGGTCTTGAATCAATTGATATTAATAATAATTTTAATACCAAATATTCAGTTATTAATGAAGACCTTAAACTTAAACAAATTGAAAAAATACGTTCGGAAATTTCTAAGTCAGATGATGTTATTATTGCTACAGATGATGATCGTGAAGGAGAAGCTATTGGATGGCATATTTGCGAACTATTCGGACTATCTATTACTAATACTAAACGTATTATTTTTCATGAAATTACTGAATCAGCTATACAATCAGCTATTTCACATCCTAAACGCATTAATCTAAATTTAGTTCAAGCTCAACAAGCCAGACAAATTTTAGATTTATTAGTTGGGTTTACTATTTCACCTATTTTGTGGAATTTTGTATCTAAAACCCATAATAGTAGTTTATCTGCTGGTAGATGTCAAACACCAGCATTACGTCTGGTATATGAAAATTATTTAGATATTAAACAATCACCAGGCAAAATAGTATATAATACATCTGGTTATTTTACAAGCCTCAATCTTTTGTTTGAACTTAATAAACAATTTGATAATGAAACGATTATTAGAGATTTTCTTGAACATTGTAAAACATGGGATTTTAAATATACAGTAACATCTCCGAAGAGAACAATTAAAAAATCTCCTGAACCATTAACCACTTCAACATTACAACAATTGGCATCAAATGAATTACACTTATCACCTAAAGAAACTATGAAATATGCTCAACAATTATATGAAAGTGGATATATTACTTACATGCGAACTGATTCCAAAAAATATAGTCAAGAATTTATTGATAGTGTAAAACATTTTATTAAAATTATTTATGGAGAACAATATATTAGTCAAACAATTGATAATCTTATTGTTGGAACTAAAGAAGAACCTTTAGGTGACAAAAAAAAGACAAAGAAAACAGTTGCTGAAAAGAAAGGAATACCTCCACCTCAAGAGGCACATGAAGCTATTAGACCTGTAAATGTAAATATTAGTTCACCTTCATTTGAGGTTTCAACTAATGAATTACATGCTAAAGCAATTAGATTATATGAACTAATTTGGAGAAGAACATTAGAAACATGTATGTTTTCAGCCCAATATAATTCTATTAGTGCAAAAGTATCAGCACCATTAGATTTAGAATTTATATATAAAGCCGAACAACCAATTTTTTTAGGTTGGCAAATTATTAGTCAAACTTCAAAGAAAGATGATGAAACTAACACAATACATTACCAATTTCTTCAAACTTTAAAACAAGATGTTAGTATAAAACCTAAAAAAATATATTCTAAATTTACGATGACCGAACTTAAATCACATTATACAGAAGCCAGACTTGTTCAACTTCTAGAAGAAAAAGGTATTGGTAGACCATCAACATTTGCCTCTTTGGTTGATAAAATTCAGGAAAGAAAATATGTTGAAAAACAAAATATATCTGGTAAAGAAATTGAAGCTATTGATTTTACATTGACAGATACAAATATTTCTCAAGTTGTTAGTAAGAGAGAATTTGGCGATGAGAAAAATAAACTCGTTATTCAGCCATTAGGTATTATAGTCATAGAATTTCTTCTTGAAAAATTTGATATGTTCTTTAATTATGATTATACAAAGGAAATGGAAGATGATTTAGATAAAATAGCTAATGGAAACTTAATTTGGTATCAATTATGTGAAAAATGTAATACTAGTTTAACTAATATAACTAATAAATTACAAGAACTTAAAAAAATTAGTATTGAAATAGATAAAAATCATACATTAATTATTGGTAAACATGGTCCAGTTGTAAAATATATAGATTCAAAAGATGGTAAAAATGTTAGGTTTATCCAAGTTAAAAAGAATTTGGATCTACAAAGTTTAAAACATAATGTTCTTCAGTTAAAATTAGAAGATATTATAGATACGACAGTAATTGATAAAAAAGCTATTGGAAAATATAAAGGTCAAGATTTATTTATTAAGAAGGGTAAGTATGAAATTTATGCTCAATGGGGAAAGGAAACAAAATCATTAAAAGAATTTGGTGCGTTTAACAATTTTACGAAAATAGAAGAAATTCAATATATAGATGTCATACGATATCTAGATAAAGATACTGTTTTAGAACCATCAAACCCCGTTGGTTTGGTGCGTGAATTAAATAATCATTTAAGTATAAGAACTGGAAAATATGGTGATTACATTTTTTATAAGAAACCTCGTATGAAAAAGCCAGAATTTTATAAATTAAATGGTTTTGATAGTGATTATAAAAAATGTGATAAAATGTTAGTTATAAATTGGATAAAACAAACATATAATGTAGAATAATTACACATATTTACTCCCATATGATTGTTGTTGACCTAAATCAAACGCATTAACAATACTATAAGATCTTTCTTGTTGTGGTTTTAATATATTTAATTCGAGCATAAACGAATATTCAAATTGTCCAAATTCAAGAGTTACGCCATTATGATATCTAAATTTAACTTTTATTTTACTAATTCTTTCGGCTGGAGGATTCCAATACTTATATGGTCCCATATCATTATCAAACCATTGAGATATTGGTGTTGTTGGAACTGGAATTTTAGCAAAGGCAGAATTAACTATACCATTTGTTTGATTATTAGTAGTAGTATAAAGTGACAAATTATAGGGTGATGTTTCATCAATACAATTCCATCCATCTATTTCCATAAATATATACGCTGGTCCCATAAAACTAATTTTAAATGGAGCTTGTAAAAAATAAACTTCAGCTCCAGGAAGATTTGGTAATAACCAAAAGCCATTATCTCCTGAACCAGTAATAGCATCACCATAAAAAAAGCGTGGTACAGAACCGGTATCTTTTAAATTAACATATACCGAACCTTCTCCTGGAAACTGCTCTAAATATTCTTTTACTGTATATGCTATAGTGTCACACCTTGTAAAACCTAAATAAGCTGGTAATCCCCAATTAGACCACTCAGGTAATTGATTTCTTCTTAAACAATTTGAGTTTACTAATAATCTATCAAAATAAACATTTGAGGAATTTGTTAAAGTAAATTGATCAGCATTATTACCAAACCATAATTTTTGAGATACAGAATTGTATACAATTTTAAATCTATTATAACCACTAGAAGCCTCAAATAATGTTTTAGCAGTAGTATAGTCATTACCATTCCATAAGGATGGGTCACTAAAAAACATATCTATAACTCTTGATGTGGCAAAATTAAATTTGTTAGTTAATTCGGTAGCCATTTGTTGTGGATTATAGAAACCAGGTTCAATATCAGTATTAATTTCTTTATCTTGATAATAATATAACGCAGCAAAAATGCCTTCGGTTAATGGATTACTAAATAAATGTTCTCCTGGATTGTATAATTTATTCATTTTAAAAGAAATAACTACATTATAGTATGGTACTGAAAAAACATTATAATTAGCTGGAAATGACCAAGAATATAATCTAGCAGAAGCAACATTTAAATATTCTTGTGGAAGAAGCATTTCAAACTCAGCAGAATTAGGATATTTAGTAATATCTCTATCTTCAGAGTTAATTGATATATATTTTTTTTCAAGGAAGTATTGATTAGAATTTTTAATCAACGGATGATTATTAAAAATAGTATTACTCATATATATATTTATAAGTAAAATTTTTTTTATATAAATATTTGGTAAATATATATAATGGCTGAACCAAATTATAATGGTAAACAACCAAATAATACCGCATATATAAAAAATTTTACATATGGTACTCCAGCAAATTTATGGAAAGTTAAAGATTATACAAAATCAGATAATACAAAAGAGGCGGTAATAATGCCTTTATCAACAAATTTTGAAAGCTTATATATTCCTGGTGATTTATTCGTAGATGGAAGTATAATAAATCCGTCTGATATTAATTTAAAAAAAAATATAATAACATTAAATGTTGAAATAACAGAAAAACTGATGAATTTAAGACCGACTTCATTTGAGTTTAAAGACGATCCATTAAGTAAAACACATTATGGTTTTATAGCATCTGAATTAGAAAATCAATATCCTGAATTAGTAAAAATAAAGCCACATCATAAATACACAAATATAAAATCAGTAAATTATTTAGAAATAGTTCCTTTGTTAGTTCATAAAATACAAAAAATGCAAAAAGAAATAGATGAGTTAAAGAGTAAGATAATTTCTTAAATTAATGGAATAATTAATAGATAATTATATACCTATATATTAATTATAATGTTTCCTAGTTTAGAATTAAAACAAGTAATAAATGTACTTTTAGCAATTGTGGTAGCATCATGTATAATAATAGTAATTACAATGAATATGACGGATCCAAATGGTTTATCAGCATTAATAGGAGGTTATGCGGGTTTATTACTGGGAATGCTATTTATAATGATAGTTTTTTTAATATTTACAAATACAACATATTTAGATATGTTTCCAGTTGTAATGGTTATAATTATAGCGGGATTATTGATGATTTATTTATACATATATTTTGATAATATATCAGCCGGTCATGTATCAGGTTATTACTCAAGTTTTTCATTAGTATCAGCAATATTTTTATTTACACAATTAATAAGTATTTTTACTGCTATTTATAGTAAAACAGATGAAAATCCTAGTGCTCCACTATTCAAACCAACAACTTTTTCATTGTTAGTATTATTAGGTGTGATTAATATGTTAGCTGTAATTACAATTGGTATAGTATTACATTTTTACTCAACGCAAGGTTAAAATAAAACAATAATATTAAAGAATTAAAAATTTGTATGTTAGTCCGTATTCAGTTTCAGTCTCCCATATGCCTGCTATTTTAAGTAAAAATGTATTGCCTATTTTATCAGATGTTTCTGAAAAAACTTTAATATTTCCGTTCTTAAGCTGTTCATAAATTTTATATTGTGGTATTTTTCCAAGAATAGATGACTTTTTAATAATACCTTCTTCAATAATCCGAAGTTTGTCAATAAGTTCTTTGTATTGAAATGTATCAAACGAACACTTATACTTATTGTAATATTTATCAATTGATGTATAGTTTAAATTAATATTAATGTATATTCCATTTAAAATAAATAGAGATGTGGAATAAATAATTCTAATAAAATTGCCATTATTCATAATATTATTTTTTATAGGTTCTAAAAAATAGACATTATCTTCGTTGTATTGTTCAATATTTTTAACGATATTCATTATCCTTAGTAAGTTTGTTAATATGTTTTTAATATAATATGTAAATTATTTTATAAATTATAAAATAAAGAATATGTAATAATAATTATATAATGAAATTTCTTGAGTCGCATTTTGAAGAATATACGAATGAAGTATGTAAATCAAACTTACATCAAAAATTAGAAAAGTGTTATTCCCGTTTTCCAGAGACATTAGATAAGTTAAGAAATTTAATTTTTTATGGTCCAAGTGGTGTTGGAAAATATAGTCAGATGTTACATGCTATAAAGAGATATAGTCCAACAGAGTTAAAATATGAAAAAAAGATAAGTCTAACTTATGATAAAAAGCAATATTTTTTTAAAATAAGTGATATACATTATGAAATTGATATGTCTTTGTTGGGTTGTAATTCAAAGTTATTATGGCATGATATATACATACAAATAGTAGATGCTTTATCGGCAAAAACTAACAAAGTAGGTATAATAGTATGTAAAAATTTCCATCATATACATAGTGAATTATTAGAAAACTTTTATAGTTATATACAGGATAATAACTCTTTGTTAGTGAGTATAAAATATATTTTACTAACAGAGGAAGTAAGTTTTATTCCGGATTCAATACTAAATTGTTGTGAGATAATAAATATTCCGAGACCAACAAAAAGCGCTTATACAAAATGTTTAAGACAAAAAATACCAAAGGATTTAAAGATAGATAATATAGTAAATATTAAATATTTACACACAGGTATATATGAATTGATGTACCCTCATAAAATAATATGCGATAAAATAATTAAAGAGATGATAGAAGTAGATAATTTAAAATTTTTGAAATTTCGTGATTTATTGTATGATATATTTATTTATAATTTAGATATAACAGATTGTATATGGTATATACTAACAAACTTAATAAAATCAAAAAAAATAAAAACAAAAAATATGTCTGATATACTATTGAAAACGTATAGGTTTTTGAAATATTATAATAATAATTATAGACCGATTTATCATTTGGAAAGTTATTTGTTTTATTTAATGCAAATGATTTATGGGTTTCTTTAAGTATTTTTAAAACTAACTTAAAAAAAAATATATATTTACAATTCTCAAATATTATGTATATAAAGATTACAACATAGTTACATTTAATGGATTTACAAACAGCGTTAGATGAATTGGAGATATCATTAGAACTAACAAAAATTGACCAAGATTATATTAAAAAACATTATCGTAAAATGGCATTAAGGTGGCATCCTGATAAAAATAATAATGTAAATGCTAAAGAAAAATTTCAAAAAATAAATGAAGCATATGATTATCTATCAAATGAGTTAAGAATTTTAAATGGTGAAACAGAAGATTCAAATACTTCTCAACCATTTGTTAGTTTAGAGTCAAAAATTTATATAGATATTCTTAGCAACTTTATTTCATCTTTATTAAAAGGGGCTTATAATGAAATATTGTTTAATATAGTAAAAGAAATATCATTAGGTTATGAAGCAATAACATTAACCTATTTGAGAAAAAAATTTGAAGTTCTTGATAAACAAAAATCAATTGAATTATATCGGTTATTATACAAATATAAGGATATATTATATATTAAAAGTGATACTTTAGAACTTGTTAGTTCAATCATAAAAGAAAAGTATAAAAATGATAGAGGTTTTATATTGAAACCAAATTTAAAGGATATTATAGATCATAATATATACAAATTATATGTAGATGATAAATTATATTTGGTTCCATTATGGCATAATGAATTATATTTTGATGCTGAAGATGGAACAGAAATCATTGTTTTATGTCAGCCAAAATTACCAGAACATATAACTATTGATGAAAATAACAACATTTATTGTGAGACAAATATAAAAATAGATAGTGAATTAATGTATTTAATAAAAAATGAACAATTTATTAGTGTAGAACTAGGTGAAAAATGGTTTTCAATTCCGTTAAACAAGTTGTTTATAAAAAAAGAGCAATCATATAAGTTTAAAGGTCAAGGTATAGCACAAATATTAGAAAATAATATGTATGATGTTAGTTGTAGGTCAGATATAATAATAAAAATTATATTAATATAATATAATATAAATGCCATATTTCAATAATGTAAATGGTTATAATATATTATTAATACATATTCCAAAAACAGGTGGTTCAAGTTTAGAACATTATTTTAGCAAAAAAATAATGTAACAGTCTCATTATATTCATCATCAACAGACGCTTATTATAATAAATCTTTACAGCATTTAGAATTAGACACAATAATAACAAATAAAGAAAAAATTAACAATGATTATAATATAGAAATAGATTTAAACGAACCTAAGTTAAAAATAATAACAGTTGTTAGAAATCCTTATACAAGAATTATAAGTGAATTATTTTGGAATAATAGTATAAATAAATCAACATCTAAATCTGATGTTTTTAATATAATATCTAATAACTTTAAAGAATATAAGACTAATGATAATATTTTAGACAATCATATAAAACCTCAATTTAAATATTTAATTGATAAAAATGGTAAATTTTATAAAAATATTACTATTTTACGAAAAGAAAAATTAACTGAATTAATGCGGATACAATGATTTTGATGAATACGTAAATGTTAAAATGGGTGATATAAATCCATTTAATTATTTAAACAAGCAAAGTATAAGACTTATAAATAATTTTTATTTTAATGATTTTATATGCTTTGGTTATAAAATTATAAAAATATGAATAAGTATTTTAATATCGTAATTATTACGAAATTAAAAAAATTATAATTTACATTACAAATATTTTTTATTAATATAATTTTTTCTATTATTCTATTTTTCTATTTTTCTTCAAAATGTATTTAACACTCACTCATTCTTCCTGCGAACAATCTTCTTTTTTGGTTTAACCTCTTCTACTGATTCTTCTACAACGTTAACAGGAGTAAACGTTTGAATATGTTTATGTTCATCATCAGAATCAGCTACAATAGTAGTTGGCGCTGTATCATGTTCAATATCGTCTTCTGGAGGAGGCAATGACTTCATCTTTTCCTTATCAGCTGCCTTAGGCTTCAAGAAGCAAATACCTTCCATAGTTTGCTTAGGCTTTTGAACAATGGCTTGCTTCAAATTCCAAGTAATAGAGACCTTGCCATTAACAAACCATAATCCACCGCATTGTAGCAAGCAAATAACATGACTCTTAGGCTTCAAGTATTCAAGAGGAGACAAATGAGGGTTAACTTTTCCATTAATATATAGAGGTTCTCCATCCTCATCATAAATTTCAGGCTTCCAAACACCAGACCATTGAGAAATCTTAACAGTTAAAGTAGGAGGCTTAGTTTCATCTAATTCCGCTGAACCCTTAGTCTTCTTAGGATGTCTCAGCATAACATTAAACTTTTCATCAATAACTTCAGCGCTCTTGATCTCCTTGCCAAACCATTCCTTAGAATAAGTCATTGCATCACCCTTAACCTTTTGTTCCAATGCCTTCATTGAGCTTAAGAATGCTTCAGCATCATCATTAGTGTATTCAGCACTAGGAAATTGAAGTGCCATAGTCCATTTACCAGTTGGCTTACCGGTTCCTTGCTCTTGTCCCTCTTGAGCGCCCCATGTTAACATAAGAGGAGTGGAAATAGTAAGCGATTCCTTAGAATGCTTGTTATATAGATTAACTACCTTTCCGCCAGAAGCATGTGGTTTAGGAGCTGAATAAGCGAATACATTAACATTAATATTAGTTCCGTCAACAATAAAGTCTGCCATTCTGTATGTATACTATTTATATATACAGTATCTTTAAATCAATTTTTTTTTTTAAATATAAATTGATTTCAAAAGCTTAATTTGAAACTAAGTATTGTAGCAAATATATTTACTAAAATATATTAAAGTAAAATAATACAGAAACATTTCTTATATATTATATATATATAAATGTCTACTGAATTTATATACGCAAAAATTGCTAAAAGCAAAAATGATAACATAAATAATGATTACTTTATGTTTTTAGAGAATAAAATCTCAAAAAAATTAGGAAAAATAGATGGAGAACTAGAAACAATACCAAATTTTGATGAATATGGACTTTTATTGAAATACAATTATAATATAAAACAATTAAAACAAATTGCAAAAGAACATAAATTAAAAATTACAGGAAACAAACTACAATTAGTTTTAAGAATATATTCATATTTGTATTTATCACATTTAGTAATTAGAGTTCAAAAAATAATTAGAGGCTGCTTACAAAGAAAATATAATAATATACATGGTCCAGCTTTTAAAAATAGAACTTTATGTACAAATAATTTTGACTTTTTATCTATGGATGAACTAACAAATATTCCAAATGAACAATTTTTTAGCTTTAAAGATGATGATGGATTTATATATGGCTTTGATATATTATCATTACATAATTTGATTTATAAGTGTAATGGTGCGGTAAAAAATCCATTTAATCAGCAACCACTAACATCAAAAGTTATTGAAAATTTTAGATCATTATTAAGGCTTAGTAGGGTATTAAAAATAAATATATTAACTGAACTATCTGATGTTACAAAAGAAGTATCTGATAAAAAATTAGTTGAATTAAGAGCACTAACATTATTTCAAAATATTGATGCTTTAGGAAATTATTCAAATTTTCAGTGGTTTTTAACATTAAATAGAAATCAATTAATTAAATTTTTAAAAATATTAGTAAAAATTTGGCAATATAAAGCAAATTTATCAAATAAAGCAAAAAAAGCAATCTGTTATCCAAGTGGAAATCCATTTCAAGGCCTACCAAATTATAGTATTTTAGAATCACTAGATAATTTAGACGAAGTTCGTAAGATAATTTTAGAGATAATGGAAAAATTAGTAAATACAGGTATAGATAAAGATAATAAATGTTTAGGTGCGTATTATGTGCTTAGTGCACTAACTTTAGTAAATAATGAAGCTGCTACATCATTACCATGGTTATTTGAAGCCGCATACTATATGTAGTAGGGCAATATTTGTAATTAATTTTTAAAATAAAATTGAGATATTTTAATATATTAGACCATAGATAATAACAAATAATATATATAAGCCCCAAAACTATTTAAAAAGATAAAATAGTAGTATGGTATAATAGAATGCCAAGCCAAAGCAAGTCTAAGATTAAAGTCACTGAGACTACCTCTGTTGTTAATACCCCTGTCGTTGAACAGGTTGCTGTCGTAAGCACTAGTGCTTCTGAGAAGCCCAAGAAGGAAACAAAGCCTAAAGCTCCGAAGGCTCCAAAGGCTACTAAGTCCGATGCTCCTGTTGTTTCTGGTCCTGCCGAACCCCCTGCTTTAAACACTAGTGTTAACGAGAATGTTGAAGCTGATACTGCTGACCTAGCTGCTCAATCCACCGAGTTTCTTGCCAAACTCAACCAATTAGGCGCACTCTTTGCCACTTTAAAGGCTGAATTCCGTTCTCTTGAGAAGAAGTGGTCTCGCGAAATCAAGACTGCTCAAAAGTCTCAAGCTAAGCGCAAACGCAAGTCTGGAAACCGTCAGCCTTCTGGTTTTGTTAAGCCTACCAAAATCTCTGATGAGCTTGCCAAGTTTCTTGAAAAGCCTGTTGGAACCGAGATGGCTCGCACTGATGTCACTCGTGAAATCAACACCTACATCAGATCCCACAAGCTCCAAGATAAGGATAATGGTCGCAAAATTAACCCAGATGCAAAGCTTGCTGCTCTCTTAAAGCTTAAGAAGACTGATGAACTTACCTACTTTAACCTTCAGCGCTACATGTCCCCTCACTTCTCTAAGGCTGAGAAGACTGCCACTGCTTAAACTGGATAAAAACATAATTTTATAAAAAACATAAAAATTTTAGAATGTCAACGTATCATATTTAAATTAATAATTTTTTATTAATTTAAACAATTATTTTAAAATACTTATAAATGTCTATTCATATAAGACTCAAAATTTTCTACACTATCTATTCTTTAACTCATCATTTTTTTATGAGTTGCTCTTAGAATAGCCCCAATTAAATCTATTTCACTTAAATGTGTTTGATATTTTTTTACAGTTTCCATACTAATTGATTGTTCTTCATCTAAAAACTGAAAGGATTCATTAAGTATATATTTAACACAGAAATCGGCTGATAGTTTTTTAGGTCTTTAAAATGTCTAACAAACTAACAGCATAAATATTAGCTTTTAAAGTTTCATAATCATATTGATTTCTATACAAGTCATCTTTTGTAATAGCCATTATAGTATATATTTATAATATTTATTTAACTTGTTATAAGAACTAAAATATTTATTAAATTATAATAAAGACAAACTAACAAAGGTGTAATGAATGACTGACATTCAAAAGCAGATTACGAATCTTAAAAAACAAAATGATGGAATGATGATTTAAAGACAATTTTAGGTTCCCTATATGATGATTATGACTTTATTGCGATTGAAGAACAAGAAGCTATTAGCAAAATATTGAAAAAAATGGAAAAAAATGAAGATGAAAATGATGAAGCATTAATTGGTGAAGTTTATTTACATTAGTTATATTTATTTTTACAAAATATGAAATCTTCTTCTTTCATAATATTTTCTATATCATCTTGTCTAATAGGTTCATTTACTACCTTTATATTTTTAAATATTTCTAATTTGTTATGATCACACTCTAAGTTAAACATGTTATTTATTTTATTTAATAATTCAATATCATTAATATATTCTGTATTATTGATCAGCCAATTATAAAAATTCGTTTCCTTTGAATCTTTAAATTTCTTAAAATGCTTAATTATTAGCCTTAGGCTTACAATATCATTGTTACCATTAGCATTTATATTGTAATCTGTTCCAGATAAGACACAAATTTCTTTGAATTCTTTTTGAGTCATATTGAGTTCATTATAAATTCCTTTGGTATAATATAATACAACTGTGTGTGCTATTAAACTAAAATATCTAAGAACTCTAGTACATCCATATACAAACAAATCCATATCTTCGCTCAGACATGCCCAAACTTTCTTTTTAATAACAAGTAAAGCACATAGTTCATCAGCTTCACCGGGAGCATCATAATATGTAGCACCATAGGCTCTAATAAGAGCTTTTACGCTTTCAATTTTGTCTTTATTAATTTTAACAAAATGTTTTTTGAGTTGAACCATAGCTGCAATAATATCTTGTTTGTCGTCATCCTCTTGTTTTGATTCTAATTGTATTTTTAATTTATCATATTCTTCTTGAGCAGCTTCTTTGTCTTCTCTTCTCTTTTGGAGAAATGCTTTCTTTTCAGGAGGAGGTTTTCCATCAAAGATAAATATTGGAATAATATTGTAATACCTAAAGATAGATAACATTACATAAATATTTTCAAGTAAGACATTTTCAGCTTCATACTTGTATAAATAAATACTAATATCAACGACAATCTTCTTACCTGAAAGCTCAGAAATATTAATACATCTGATAGACTCAGGACAATTGTCTCTTAAATATCGGTTTAAATTTCGGATTCCCATTTTGTTATATGTATTTCGGTATCTTTAACTTTAACTAATATTTAGTTAAAAATGTCAATTTTTTATTATAATAATAAATATAATGAGTATTGTAGTGACAACTATACCAAATCAACCAATTGAAAATCAAAATTTTTTTACAAATTATAGTGAAATAGATAACGTACCTGTACCTTTTAATACATATGTATTACAAAATACATCTAATAATAATGTATCAAATACTTTTGTAGTTCCCCCATATGGAATATATACAGGCCCAATTATAACTAACTTATCATCATGCTCAAGTTTGATAAAAGACTCTAATCATAATTTTTATTTTACAAATAATCCTAGTTTTTTTGTTCAAGCAGGTAACTATAATATATATAAAGCAACTGTTAATCCTAATTCTATTAGTGTATTTATAAGTTATGTATATGATACAGATCTTATAAATTCATGTCCAATAGGGTTAGCAATTGATAGTCAAGGTTATTTTTATGTTGCTTTACAAATTGGAAATAAAATAAAAAAATATAACTCAGATGGAACAGGTGGAACTGTTTTTATTAATGCAGGACTACTAAATGGTCCTTGTGGAATAGTATTTGATAGTTATGATAATTTATATGTAGCTAATAGATATTCAAATAATGTATTAAAATATGATTCAAGTGGTTCATCACCAATAACATTATCAAGCATAAGCTTTGATAATCCTTGTGCAATAGCATTTAATAATATTGGTGAATTATTTGTAGCAAATGTTACTGCAACCATTTTTAAAATTAGTATGCCATTCACATCATTATCTACAGTACAAACAATAAATACATTAGGCGGCAGACAATCAGTTAATATGGTTTTTGATATTGATAATAATATTTATTTACCAGATTTCAATAATATTTTAATAGAAAAACTAGAATATAATTCATGGACTTCTACTATAACACAATTGTATGGAAGCACGGTAACGGGTAGAATTGGAGGAATAATACTAAATAAATTTGGCGATATAGTTATGATTACAAATACTATTCCACAAGCAATCGGTCTTACAACACCTATCCAGCAAATTCAAGTAGATCAATTATTTTTAACATATTGGTTTAACAATGTTAATCTTCCAGCAGGTAATATACCATTAAAATTAGTAAATATTACTGTGGGTCAGATACCAACAGCTATAGCTAATTTTACAATTTATGTAAAAGGAACAACACCAGGAACAACACCAAGCACAACACCAGGAACAACACCAAGCACAACACCAGGCACAATATGTTTTAAAGAGGGAACAAAAATATTATGTAAATTGAATGGTCAAGATGTATATATACCTA
>Ga0214923_10002975_pt1 | contig 21757 bp, 14 predicted proteins | sample LL1510_MetaG_FD_177993 | JGI IMG/M metagenome (GOLD analysis project Ga0214923, IMG submission 177993) | Freshwater microbial communities from Lake Lanier, Atlanta, Georgia, United States - LL-1510 | ecosystem: Environmental > Aquatic > Freshwater > Lake | place: USA: Georgia | collected...
CGGACAATCAGGACGATAACCAAAGCGACCAAAGCGACCAAAGCGACCAAAGCGACCAAAGCGAAGAAGAACAATACGATGACGACAACGATAACAGAAGCGACGACGAGTTCAACTATGCAGTGCGTCGAGTGGCAAGAATACGAGACTTGCGTGACTCAATAGGTAATTAAATGGGTTTGCATGTGTGTGTGTGTGTGCATTACTAACACTTTTTTATATTTTAACAGTTTTTCTCATTTAGACTAATGCTTATTTTATATGAGAAAAAAAATTATTATATTATTAATATATATATCGCCCCTCCCCACAATAAGTAAGAATGGTATGCTCCACGAGTTGCGCAGTTGCCGCTATTTTCATAGTAGCGATGATTTTTACAATGTATAATTCCGACAATACACAGTCGATACAAAGTTTCAGGCGTATTCTGACACCACAGCAGAACACCGTATACGCAAAAATAGCAAATGAACGCCGACAAATCTATTTTGTCGGTTTCGGGTTAGGATTATTATTGTCGTTCATATTTTTGGCATGGAACACGATGTCACGCACAGGGTCACGCCGTCTCGGTAGATGTTCCACCATTTGCATCGTCGGTGCAATCACATTTACAGTAAATTACTTTTACTATATGTTGGCACCAAAGAGCGACTGGATGATTCTCCACATCGAGGGCGACACCCAAAAGAAGGCATGGCTACATATATACAAGAATATGCAATATACGTACCACCTCGGGGCGCTTTTCGGACTAGTCGGAGCACTGTTTATCGGTAATGTTTTTTGCAAATAAAGGGGGCAACCCTCGCCACGCACCAATCTATTCTGCTCCATTTCTCCGAAGAATGATGATGATGTATGAAAATTTCAAATCTCGGAGGGCACTTTTGAAAAATGGACATTTTAAAATGTCCATTTTTGAAAACCGGGGGTAGACTTTTGAAAAAAACATTGCATTCATCACTCAGAGCATAATGCTCTAAATCGTGTTTTTAAGATTGAAATTTTGTGACGATAACTTTTTTGAAGATTTTAATGAATATTTAGGGAAACGACTTAAAACCTTTTCTTGTTTCAATATATGAAACAAAATGAAACATCCTGGACACGACAAAAAGGCGCAAACATTTCGTTGCGATATTTGTGACTATAATACGTCATGTAAAAGTAAATACGACCGACATGTTTTAACGGGTAAACACGTTTTCCTGACAAATGAAACAAAAAAAGGCACAGATGATAGTTCTACAAAGCCGCATGGATATACGTGTCAAAAATGTAAAAAAGTATTTAATTCTAGAACGACGCTGTGGCGACACAATAATGCGTGCCTATTGGATACAGCGAATGCCGCGAACGATAGCAAGGAAGAGATGAAACAAATGACGTCGATGATAATGCAGTTAATGACACAGAATTCGGAACTAATGACGAAGAATTCTGAACTGATGAATACGATAAGAGAGATGGTACCGGTAATCGGTTCTCATAACAATAATACGACGAATATCAACAAGACGAAGAATTTCAATATTCAGTTCTTTTTGAATGAGACGTGCAAGGATGCTCTGAATATTTCGGAGTTTGTGAATTCGTTGAAGATAACGTTGGAGGATTTGGATGTGTCAAAGAAACACGGATTGGTGCGCGGGATAACGGATGTGATGGTGAAGGGGTTGAAGGAGTTGGATATAACGAAGCGACCGATACATTGCACGGATAAGAAGCGCGAGACGATGTATATTAAAGACAATGAGCGTTGGGAGAAGGATGAGACACATGATAGAATGAGAAATGCGATAATCCAGGTTGCGAGAAAGGAACGGAATGCGTTGAAAGATTGGGTAGAAGAGAATCCGGATTGGATGGAAACGGAAGCGAAGCAAATGGAGTACCTGACTATTATGCGAAATGTATGCGAACCAATCGAAGACGACGATAAAAATAATAAAAAAATAATCCGTAATCTTACGACGAATGTCTTTGTAGATAAAATGGCATGAATATGAGCAAAATGGGGAAAAACAAATAAATAAAAATGCAGAACACACTTTTATTTATTTTACGTGTATAAATTCAAATTAAATTCATATACATCAAACAACGTCACTCGTATCCGTATTTAAGCTGGGGTAATAACAAAATCAACAAAGAATTGTCCATTGATAGTAGAAATGGTTACATTACTGACAGAAGGAACAGCCTGATAAGTAAATTCTCCTACTCCGATATCGGTTCCACGACGGGTAGTAAGAATGATCATGTAGTTAACGGGGGAACCGCTTACAAAACCAGAAACGGATGTTGGGGGCATCTGTAGTCTAGATAATCCGTATCTTCGATTAGTACCAACGGTTCCGATTGTAAGAGTGTAGCTGTTGGTTTGAGTGCTGAGAACAGAATCATCAACGTTTCTAGGAGTAGATGTAGCACTTTCACCTCCAGCAAGTCTTACGTCACCGGCTCCAACTCCACTGACACCAGTAACAGTATTAACAAAAGTAGTACTAGAAAATGGATGTAATGGATGGTTGCCGCTAAGGTCAGGGAAGATAAGAAGTGCTTGCTCACCCTCGGGTTTTTCGTCTGTTCCATCTTGTGTAAGAATAACAACAACGCTAATAAAACCTTCGTGTTCTAAACCATTCGCATTGAGGTTAAGTAACAGAGTGGGGTTGGATGAGCCTTGGACCAAAACAGGAGTTGAGTGAGGTAGTGATTCAACGGATGGAACGGTTGACACTATGTATTGAGACAATTGTGTTCTTGGGGTCAGGGGGACATCATGGGAAGTACTGTAGGGTGCAGTATCGTCGGTCTCACTTTGAGTTGAATAAACGGTATTATTCAGAGAAAATTTTACTTGAGCTTCAACATACATGACGAATTCGTACAAAGTACCGAGAGCTTGATTAGGTAAAATATATAGTTTGGGTGAAGGTTGTTCGATAAGACCTCCAGAAACATTTAGTCTCGAATAGTCACCTGAGAAGTCAGTACCAATTGTAGTAGTTCTATATTGTATGTACTGGGTAGATATATTATTGCCAAATGATGATGATTCATAACCACTAGCAGTAACCGAGTTACCACTAATATCGGGTGCGCCCCACGAAAGAGTTACAGAAGATGAATTACTGGGATTTTGAACAGAAACTGCCATAGCTGAAGTATCGACTTCAATGCTGTAAAAAATGATAGTATCGGTCGGGGAAAGTTCTCTTTTTTCATCGACTAAGCCGTTAAACACCTTTGTAACCTCAATAGTATATTTAGCAAGATTATTAAGATCGATGGGAAGAACATAAGAATTAGGTTCTAAATTATTCTCATCCACAATAACGGTAGTGTCATTTTTGGTTACTTTAAGATCATAGCTAAAAGATAATTCGTTGCTGTCAACCGCAGTAGGCCATGTTATAACGTGTTGTGAAATACCATCTTCCATATTTATTACACCACCTGATAAAATATACACATTGTCAGCTGATGCATCCTCGGCGGGGCGGGTAAGAACGGGTACATTCCAAATCGGGTTTACATTTACAGTTCCAAAAGTAGATTGTGTGCCGCTTTCAACATAAAAATCGGAAGAAACTGGGTCGGATGAAGTGTTTTCAGAGTTATAAGGAGCACCAATGCTATTTACTCTGGCGTCTCTAAAAGCCTCGAAAGTGATGTTCGCCATATCGTAGTCATCCCAAGGTAATTCACTTTCGACGACAACTCCTGCGTCATTCATAATTTGAAGATTTCCTCCACTAGTGAGGAGAAGGGGGATATTTTTTGAACCACTAGCTGAGTATGCATAAGAACCAATTCTAACTTTGGAAATACCTGAACCAGTAGTAGAATCAGTAGATGTAAAGTATACATTTACACCATCCAGTCTGTTTTTAGAATCAGCAGCAATAGCAAGTTGAAATGATATACTGCTTTGTCCATCAGTATTAAATGTTTGGTAGTCTGAACTCGTAACAGTATAGTCAGAAGCCATAGGGAAATGCTTATTGGGGACATTTACTTCAGCAGTAAGACCCTGAGTGGTAAGAGGGGTAGAAGTAAGATTTGTGTTATCTACTATATATGCAACACTGTAATATAACGTAGTTCCGGATGCCGGGTTTACGACGAAAGAAACATATTTACTTTCTTGTTCTACTGGTAAACCTGAAGAGTTAAATGTTATGTAGGTGTAAGTGCCACCCAGAGAATACTTATACCCAACCTTAACGGAATGAGCATGGATCGACTGCCAATCGACTGGAACGTTCAAACGTAAATTACCATTTGAATCGGTGGAGTTCCAAGGTTCTGAAGATGTAGTGTTACTAAAACTATAAGTATTTATCCTATTTATCAGTTGAAATTTAGAAGAAATTTTTTCGGCTTCATTTCCTTCACCCCATAAATTTGCAGTATCAACGACGGTAACTCTTATTTTAACTTCATTGGTTTCGTCAAATGCATCACCATCTCCTTGGTATTGAGGAATATAGAATACAAGAGGTTCTTGATTATAACCAATTATGGTGCCAGGAATATTATCGTATTTACCATCTTCTCTTTCTACTATAGTAAGATTTCGCACACGGTTAATTGCTTCCTGCATAGTGCTCTCAGAAGATAATTTCTGAGATAGAACGGCTCTTTTAACAAGATTCCAAGATACTCCCTTATTTAAACTAAACTCTATTCTAAACTTAGTGAGTTCTGTGTCGAGCTGGTTAGCATATTGAGAATTAAATTGAGCGGTTTTCTTAAAGTGTCCAGAAATACCAATAAGAGGGCTTTTATTAAAATAACTGGTATATGATGAAGGAGCAAAGTTGCTAGCAAGTTCCCACGTATTTGAAGCAACAAGATTGAGAACAGGTGCAATTCTGTCACTAAAACGTACAGTTACTGCAGTAGACTCGCGCGTTTCAGTATCACCAGCGTGATTAGTAAGAGTAACTTCAGCTGTCAACGTATAGTCTTTTCCATTTGTGAGGAGGTTATTTACATTTTCGAGTATAATATTAGCAAGAGTTACAGTATACATGTTGGAGTTGCCGACGTTTAAAAAGTTATATGATTCAGTCGAAGCAACCTTTACTCCTTCATCATAGATATAAAACTTTATTCCATTGGTTACATTAGGAGCATATAAATAGTACTGTGTAGTATTAACAGATACTGTTGCTATTGTTTGATCTGCGGCGTCTCCTCCATCACTCTGAACACTGTACTCAGTTACGTCTCCAACCACTGGAACTTTTAGAGGAAAAATGACACTTTGGGAATCAGATAACCTAACTGCATCAGTGGGTTGTAAAGAACGAGTATATTTTGTTTCAGCTTTTACGGCATAAGTAACACCGACTAAAATACCATCACTGTTTTTCTGAATTTCAATATCATTTAATGACAATTCATAAACCTTGTTTCCAGACGGATCGGTGGTATAGTTTCCAGACGGATCGACTGTGCTAAAACCAGTAGTATCACCTGCTTTTGCAACAAGTTTTTCAGAAGAGTCGTAAAAGTTAAACCAAATTCTGTCTCCAAGACTACCGGAAACAGCAATAGTTACAACTCTTTCATTGAGATTTTTTACATATAAAGGTTCAGCGGTTACTGATTTAATTACAGGGCGTTTAATCACATGAACATAGCTGGTTGCAGCTTTAGTCCTGTAATATCCATCAGCCCAGTTAGCTAAAACTTTCATAGTATATGTACCTTCAGGTAAAGTGTTTGCAGGTAAAATGTAACTTCCATTGGCATTGTATTCTAATACACGTGGTTCATATAAATCATTATATTCATTATTATATGTATTGTCACTTGCGTTAGAGTTTGGATCATCGCTGGGTTGAAATGTAAACTTGAATGCAGGAATAACAAAAGGATCATACTGTCGATCTTCAACAACCTCACCATTAAGGTTAACAACTTGCTGTGAATTGTTTATATAAAGTCCTGACGCATTTGGAATAACATTGCCATTATTATCTACAGATTCGGGATGTGTATCATCTATTATATTACCATTTGAATCCACATTAGTTGGATTACCACTAGCATCCAAAATATGATCCAAAGTAAGATTAGAAATATAAATTCTATCACCAGGTCCGATGTTAGTGTCAAAAGTAAAATTGCTGTTTAATCTTACAGGGGTTTCAAAAAATGTAAAATCATATATGTATTCATATTTACTGTAGTTACCATCGTCGTGAATCTCAACTGTATATTCGAACTTATGCAAGGTCAAATTTTCAAAAGGGAATTTCAACTCTTTTCCAGTTGTATTATAAAAAATACCCTTAGACACATTATATTCATTAATTAAGAACCCAACAAAACCTTCGGTTCCGCAAGTGCGAGATACCGATAATGGATAAGTTTCTGTATGTTTACTGCCGGCATTACGTAAGTATTCAATATTTAATTCTGCGGTAACACGAGTTGTCGCGGTAACTGGAATTTCAACATCAATATCAAAAGATAAGCTGTTTTTCATATCAGATTGTCTCAAATAAACATTAATGTCTGGATCTTGTGTTCCAGAACTACTAGTGCGAAATACGAAATCTCTTCTACGTCTTAGACTGTTCATTTTCTATTATAATATGTAATAATATTTTATTTTAGTAATTTTTTGCTAAAATATAATTACATTTATAAAATTTTTATAAAAATTTTATAAGTGTAAGTTAATTATAATTGTTACTAAAATTATATTAATATTTTTGATATTATATATTTTCATATTATGTAAAACTAAATATATAATATTTGATATTTCATATTTTTTATTTTTTAATATTGTTAATATTACGCATTCTAATTTGTATGGTGTTTCTGTTGATTCATTTTTGACAATAAACTGTTGAATTTATTTTTTTTTTGTACATTTTTACTATCTTGAGAGGAGTTAATCAGTTGTGTGTTGTTATGGAGAACTACATTATTATGAGATTGTTGTGCGATAGCTTGTAGTCTGGCATGTTCTTGTTGTTGCTTAATAGCTTGTAGCCTGGCATGTTCTTGTTGTTTCTTAATAGCTTCTTGATGAGCAAGTTCGGGTTGCTGTTGCTTCATAACCTGTTTAAGTAAAACATCACGCTTATCAGCAAGTTCTTTTTGACGAGCAAGTTCAAGTTCAAGCTCGTGTTCTCGTTTACTTATGAGTTCTTTTTGATGCTCAATCTCTTGGCGTTTCATTTTTTCAGCATGTAAAGCAGCTAACATTTTTTTTTGATGATGCAACATAGAGTTATACATTTCACGCTGCACGTTTACTTGCGATGAAGATGAAGGTCTATTCGTTAGACTGAAATGAATATTCATACTATTTACGTATATGTATATATAATATATAATAAAAATAATAAAATTAATAAAAATATTATTATAATAGTAAAAATTAGTATATTATTATAATATTTAAATGACTTTTTTTTACAAATACAAAATCTCTAAATAAAACAATTATTTTATACAGGAATATAAAAATATAATTCTATATATAATAATATACAGACAGCAATTCAAACGCAATATAATGATATATGCATTTGTTCAACTATTTGATAAAACTGTTATAAGAATATTGGAATCAGCGCCTCAAGATACAAAAAAAACGCACTGACATAAATAATCTACATATTTTCGCGAATCCAATTTGCGGCGTAGCGTAGCGTCACTTATATTGTAACTTGATAATATATTTTCTCAGTTGTATTTTATATCGATAATAATCTGGGTCATCTGTATAGGTGACGTTTTCTAGGTAAAGAATATTGTTATAAAATTGTTCGACGTCTATTCCTTTCGGTGGATTATAGGGAGACGAAGCTACGCTATTGTATATCGCAGTAAGCGTATCATATGAATCCTGGTGATTTTTCGTAAATCCGCTTTCATATAAGGAGACAGACAAGTAGTTCATCATATGTGTCATGGTTTGAACAATATCGTGGATAGGTACATCGGGTTTCGGTTCCGGTTCCGCGTTTGGTTCCACGTTTGTTTCCATTTGCAGTATATTAAATAATATAGAATATATTACTTAATATTCTTTTCCAAGAAAATATATTGCATCCTAAAGTCTAAAGTCTAAAACCGAAATCCGCCACTGATACCGACGCTATTTGAGCCGCGCCCATTCCATCCAGCATCGCGTCCGACGTGAATAGCGCCGTAGCGTCTATTGTTGCCGACACCGATGTGTCCTTGTGCGCCCCATCCGTTGTTGTTGGCGTTGCCGGAACCGCCAGTAAAGACGCCGGGAGTAGTCCGTGCAGGAAAGTTGTTCGTCAAGTTGAGAGACATTGGAAGGTTTTCAAAGATTTTTATAATATAGACTAAGAAAATATTTTTAAATGTTTTATACTTATAATATTATACATTATAGAGCATAATAAGTAAAAACAATAGAATATAATTTATTGTAACTTAATATAAATGAAATATAATAACGCTGAAGATAATAGTGAAAATAATGATTTGGCGAGTTGTCAAAACTATGGTTATAGTGGTTCAAATTCGGAGTATAATGAAACAATAGAAAGTCTTATAAAGAGTAAAGGCGAACAATGTGAAATATTATCAAAGTTGCATTTAATGGCTCATAAAAAATATAAAAAATCTGAATTATTTTTTAATATTCCAATCATAACTATAACAGCCCTTGTTGGGTTCGTATCTGCATTAGATATTAAGTTCGAACACATTAACGTTATAATTGGCGTGCTTAGTTTATTTGTAAGTTTACTGAAAAGCTATCTTTCATTTTTAAAAATTAGTCAAAAAAATGAAAATCATCGTGTAGCGTATTTACAATATTTTCAAATATCTAATGAGATGCGCATTGAGTTATCATTATCACCCGAGTTAAGAAAGCATCCATCATATTTTTTGAATTTAATAAAAGTAAAAATGAAGAACTTAAATGAAGTATCAGAAATATTACCCACAAACATATTAAATCAATTTAAAAAATTATTAGATAATGATATTGAATATAATAAAAACGATAGTTCTAAAATGACAATGCCAGATGTAATTATGTCAATACATCCAATAGACATATATAGTGATAAAAATATAACAAAAGATATAACAAAAGGTAATGATTTTATTAAAAAATATAATAGTAGCCCAATGATAACACACGTTATTACAAATTCAAAAGTGTTGGCACACGTTGATGAATACGAAATCCCAGAGAATAAAGAAAATCATGATAATTTAGAGAATCGAAAGAATCAAGAAAATGGAGAAAATCAAGAAAACCAGAAAATTAATATCATAGAACTTTAGTATATTGTCGCCTATTTAAGTAGTTTTAATGATATAATATATATTCCCTAAAACTACTTAAAGCCATCCACTTATATGTATATGTGAATGAGTAGTCTGAGCAAGACGAACTCTTTCACACAACCCAAAATTATACCGGCATGGCGCAGAGGCTAGCGCGCGGGGCTCATAACTCCGAGGTCACTCGATCGAAACGGGTTGCCGGTATTATCATCATTTCGCACCAGTGCATTATGGCACGTAGAGCACCAACCAACCAAAACACTACCGGTGTAGCTCAGCGGCAGAGCGCCTAAAAACATCGTTTGCTATCTTTTTGACTTTTACAAGTCCGTTTTGTGAATGGTTATCGCCTTATAAGCGGGAAGTCACAGGATCGAAACCTGTCACCGGTAATATTCCAATTTGGTTGTTTTATAGAAACAACCCCTCGTGCGGCGACATTATACGCACACATATACAACCCCCTTAGCTCAGCGGCAGAGCGCAGGACTCATAATCCTGAGGTCAGGCGGATCAAAACCCCTAGGAGGTAGTTTACAATTCGTGTACTTTAAAGAAGTGCTCCGTCAAGCTGGACGTAAAAGGTAGTAACCTTATTTTACCGGGGTGGCGCAGGGGCAGCGCGCGTGGCTCATAACCACGAGGACATAGGATCGAAACCTATCTCCGGTATCTATCACACATCGCATTGGTGCATCAAGGCACTGGGGCAACTTTCAAACCGGGGTGGCGCAGGGGCAGCGCGCGGGGCTCATAACTCCGAGGTCATACGATCGAAACGTATCTCCGGTATTTTTCATCATTTTCGCGCCTAGTGTGTAAGACATATCGCGGGTCAGGCTCAGAGACTAAAAACAGAGTGGGAATGGGCTTATCGAAAGTATTTAAATTAATTCTGTGTGTTTGTGTTCGTGTTCGTTAATCACGACTTTGTGTGTATAATCATCTATCAAGAGAAGTAAAGACAATACGTGTCTTTTGCGGATGAGGATGATTGTCATAGGATTCAATTTTTCGGTGTGTTGTGTCTTGGTGGGTAAATGATAAAGGATTCTTTTTTGACACACTTGAAATATAATCACATGCAAATTAGTTTATGGTATGTAGAACACGAACAAGAACAAGAACACAGCGCAAACAGAATATTTTTTGAATATGGATGAGACAGTTATGTGCGTGTGTGGAGCACATAGCAAATTTCCCATAGATATATTTTGACCATTCACTTGGTCCGCCATCTGTGGGTTATCTTTAAAATAAGACCAAACAATGAAAACCTTAGGTGAGGGATGGTGGGGTTTTCAACTGATGACACCATCCGAATTAACAAACCACTTCCATGGCGGACGTAACCCCTGTCTGACGTTATATAGACTTCACGGTCTGATAGTTGGATGGTTTTCTTTTCTCATTAAAAAGACGGTGCTGGATCGATACCGGCAGGTGGTAAACACTAACACTTTTGTTCTTGTCTTTTTACAGGTACCTTGGCTCATTTCATTACCAACATACAGCAAAACATTAAAACCGAGCATTATTAGTTTGATTACAACTGTTGGTAGCAACGCGCGCGCACAACATCACCATCATCGTAGGGTTGTGATGTTATTCACACTTTCACATTCACATTCACATTTTATCTTATGCACTTGTAAACATTTATATTTTTAAAACCAAAAACAAAAAACAAATACAAAAATCGAAAAAGAAAAACAAATAAAAATGAGACCAAATATGGTGTGGTTCTAAGGCTCCTTTAGCTCAGTTTTGGTTAGAGCACGGGTCTTATGAGCCCGGGGTCGCGGGTTCGAGCCCCGCAAGGAGCAATATTTTTTCATGTTTTGCGCGAATGGCGGAGTGGTCTATCGCGACGAGCTTAAGCCTCGTTATCTCAGGATGCGCAGGTTCGAACCCTGCTTCGCGCATATCTTTTTATTAATAATAACTTTCGGGTTATTATTAATTTTCATTCCGACCAGCACTCTACATAACCAACACATTGTCAGTTAATCAAGCATATACATATTGTATATAAAAATATTTTATCTATCATAATAATGTGGTTGTTCATTGTTTGGTAAATATTCACATTTTAACCCAGCATTATAGCAATTTATGAAAAAACCTATGTCTTCCCCTTTTACAGTGATTTTTGAATCTGATATTTCTTTACTTTCTACTTTAATATCAAATGTTGATTTTTTTATTAGGGTACATGCAAAACCTCCGATAATAAAAGGTTTTCTATATTCTTTTTTATCTGCGTCATCTATTTTATGTAATTTTACATATGGATATTCGTTTGAACTTATTCCTATACATGGAGAACCAAACCATTTTACTCTACATGGAGCAAGACAAATATCTTTATTTGTTTTTATAAGCTCATCTAAAATACCTTTCGTTGGTATTACGTCTGAATCAACAAACCATATGGCGTCATATTTTTTTTTTGCATAGTTTATTACCAACTGTCTTTTTTCAGCAATTTTATCCATATTATGTCTTCCATCAATTTCATAATGCGGAATCGTAACTACCACTGCTTTATTTTTCCAAAAATTAATTATATTTTTATCAGTTTCTCTTGTTACTATTATAATATCCTTTACATTATTTTCTTTTAAGGCATCATATATTTTTTGTGATAAATCGGAGTCTCTATCTATGCATACGATTCCTGTTAATACTTTATAATTAAACTTATAAAAAAAATACAATAATAACAATATTAAAAAAAATATTAAAAAAAATATTAATTTATTCATATATTTAATATATATATAATTTATAACAAATTATTACATAGTAATAACCATAACAACCGATATATTTTTCAGGATTTCAGGATGCGCAGGTTCGAACCCTGCTTCGCGCATATCTTTTTATTAATAATAACTTTCGGGTTATTATTAATTTTAATTATAGTTAATATATTATTATTCATATAATATAATATAAATACCCCATTCCATTACCCACCCCATGTCCATACGTTCCTTCCTACAAAAAATCCCCAAATATGGCGATTTTATTGCATTCTTCTGTTTTTTATTTATCATTTTTGTTCTATCGTTTAAACCCGATAAAACACTATTTGATTATTTCCTTATCCTATTTAGTATTGGTGGTCTCATGGTTGATGGGCTTTCCATGTTTTTGACACTTACATCCGGTGGGAAATAATATTTTTTTTTGATTTTAATTTGTGCGTGTCTGTATTTTTATATTTACAATATTTTATATTCATAGTCCATAAACAAACTTAAAGCGATTTCAGTAAATAATATCGGGTGAGAGTCCGAAACGCAGAAACGCTATGATATGTTTGCTTCTATAGTGTAGTGGTTAGCACATTGGACTTTGAATCCAATAACACCAGTTCGAATCTGGTTAGAAGCGGTAATTCGTGGAAATAAAAAAAAATAAAATGCGTTTAAAATCTCAAAAAAGAATATATAGGTATATTGGGTACCACTATTACAACTATGTCAAATGTCATATTTAGCCCCCGTAGCGCAGTTGGATAGCGCACAGGACTTCTAATCCTGGGGTCGAGGGTTCAAGTCCCTCCGGGGGTGGTGGCAATGATGTGGGTGTAGACGTGGGTATTCGTATTTTTGCTATGTCCTTGTAGTATAGTGGTTAGTACTGACGGCTGTTAACCGTTCAACGAAGGTTCGAATCCTTCCAGGGACGACATTTTAATTTTTATTACAATTTAGTTTAGCACGGATTGTAATAAAATCATAAAATAACAAAAAAGTATTAATATATTATATACGGTAGTTATGCCAAAAAAATTTCGAACCATTGGCACAGACAGGATAGAAAGAGCACATATACTATTGAAAAGTTTTACTCCAGAGTCTGTATGTTCTTCGTTACCCTCGACAACATCATCGTCTTCTTTACCGTGGTGGAAAAAATATTTTAGCTGTTTTTCGCGTCGCCGAGTCTCCAATAGTTCTACACCTACTACAAGTGGCGGCGGTAGTGGTGGTAGGAAAAAATATAAACGGATTAAAAACAGAACGAAACGATATAAAAGAGTGTAATTCTTATTTATATAAAAAATATTACTATTTTTATTACAATTTAGTTTAGAACAGATTGTAATAAAATCATAAATCATAAAATCATAAAATCATAAAATCATAAAATCATAAAAAAAGTGTTAGAACAAATACACATGCGCGCGCGCATCTTACCTGATGACCGATTGACCGATTGACCGTGATTGTTTAGGCGGGGACTGTCACTGATTCTTGCTTCCTTTTCTTTGAGCTTTCATTTGGTGTTCCGCGTGGAGGGGCACGCTTGCTTACCGGGATGTTTTCGCAAAGCGCATGAAGCGCAAAACGCGTGTCGCTGAGAAGCTTTGATTGTGCCGGAGCGGGCGTGGGAGCGGGAGACGGAGTTGGCTTTGAAGCAGCAGCGGCAGCACGTTGAGCCCAGGTGAGCGGTTTGGTGGGATCGCGTGCAGGAGCGGCAGGAGCAGGAGCAGGCGTTTCTTGGATTTCTTGGCGCTCATCCTCGGAGGATGACGATTCGTCGACAGCTAGAACTCCAAACGAACCGTACCTTGAAGCGGCAACGGCAACAGCGGCAGTAGCAACAGCAACAGCAACAGTCTTCGGCTTGAAATCTTCGATGCGAGGTTTTGCTTTTGATTTGGTGTCAGAACCCACAGTTTCCCATCCTCCATTGGCTTTCTTGGCTTGTTCACGTTCCTCGCGAAGACGTGCGGAGCGGTCAGGGTCAACAACAACAACGCGGCGACTTCCAGGGCAGTAGCTCGACGTGTGTCCGGCAACACCACACTTGAGACATCTCTGCGCGAGAAGCGTCGGACACACGACTTTTCCGTCGGGACCGGGTTGGTCTTTCACGAAATGGTTGGTATAATTGGCGACAGGAAGACCGGCATCATAGCAGACCTTGCAGAACGGTGTATTGGCGGGACCGACATGACCGTCGGGAAAACGGCGCTGACCGGCAGGAACAGGAACAGACGAACTTTCGGATGACTTGGAAGCACGATACGCGCGAACCTGGGACGACAATGTATCGGGGTTGGATTCGCGCGACAGCGTCAATGAATGATTTCCATCCCTGGAGAGATTGATTGTGACTTGAGAACCTGGGAATCCGTAGGTGTACGAAGAGGCACCACGAGTAGCATTGGACGACGACGACATTTTGATTTGATGTTTGATTTGATTCACTGCATTCTATTTTATGGATTTATTTCACTTCAATTTTCTGTTTCAGGAAAATAGAAACGGAATCATAAAATCGGAAATAGAAAATGGAAATATAAAAATATAACGTAAACTATAATATAAGCTTGTTTAATATTAAGCCTGCGATTACACCAAATGATAAGTTTCCTGATAAAAATCCCACCGCTGTTGTTATAATTGTAACAAACCACCGTTTATCAAACGCTTGAGGTTTAAATATACTATTCCAGTCGCCGGTTTTATAAGCTATTAAAATCATAATACCTATGATGGCAGGAATGGGTATTTGGTTAATCGGTGATGATAAAAATAATGTTAACATAATAAATAATATGCTTGTAATTATTGATGAAAATCTTGTAACAGAACCATTATCAAGATTTAATTTACTTTGACCCACCAAAACACATCCACCAAATCCACCTGTAAATCCTGAAACAATATTTGCAACCCCCTGTGATAATGACTCTTTAAATGCATCGCCTTTAATATGTAACTTATCTTCTGTTTGTTTTAACATAATTAGGGACTCTGTCAATCCGGCAAACGCCATAGCAAATGAAAAAGGGATTATTTTAATTAAATTTTTAATAGACAAATCGACTTTTGGAATATGTATTGATGGAATAGTTGGTTTAACTTCGCCTGCGTCTTTCACTTTTACTAAATCATAATATTTCGAAAATAAATATATAAATGATGTTATTGCTAGTATAGATATTAACCCACCGGGTATATGGATTATACTTTTACTGTTACCTGGACCAATAGAAACATCTTTTTTGATTGTCCCATATACAGCAATAACAAGTGAAATAATAGAAAATAATATTGTGTTCGCCATCTTTATGCCTGTGAAATATTTATGATTTTTATCTTTGAAATCTTCAAGCTGATTTTTCGCAATAAGACCCGCCAGTGCTACCAAAAACCCAGACATAATATATTTAGGAATTTGGGACACATATTTATACACACCTGTAAATGATGCAATGATTTGAAGAATACCTCCAAATATGACTGTTGGTAAAATATATTCGTTACCTAGAAGTGTTTTAACGCCTACAATTGATGTAGCTACTGCAGCTGTAGAACCTGAAATCATGGTAGGTATTCCTCCAAATATAGAGTTGATTAAAGAAATCACCATTGTATTATGAATTCCTGTTTCAGGAGAAAGACCTAGAATAAAAGCAAACGCTATAGATTCGGGAATTAATAACAGCGATATTGTTAGTCCTGATAAAAATTCATTTATAGTTTGCGTTATTTTTTTTTCTGAAAAAGTAGTATCCATTATAAGTATGTAATATATATTACATAATATTTTTACTATACCAGCATGATAAAAAAATATATTTTATAGTTAATATATATTACATCGAAATATGGCAAACAAAACACTGAAAAAAGGAAGAACAATGTCGCGCGGAGTATCCAAGTATAGCGAAAATGAAATCATACTAAAATTCATCCAAATATTGAATATTATTAAAATATATCACTGGAAAACGCTGAGCTATCCGGAGCATAAAGCGACCGATGAATTATACGAGAGTTTCAATGGACGTATGGACGAATTTGTCGAAACCATGTTGGGCAAAACAGGGAAACGCGTGAATCTTTCATCTACGCGAAGTATTCCTTTTTATGATTACACAAATGTAACAAAATTCAAGCAGTGTATAGAAACGTTTAAATCGTATTTAGTAAATATGTCGAATGCGCCATATTTTAAAAATCCTGGAAACAGCGATTTGCTTAATATCCGCGACGAAATATTAGGCGACCTTAATAAATTCACATACCTGCTTACGTTTCACTAAGCAATTTCATGATTCATTTTCGTAAAATGGGAAATTGAAGTGGAAAAAATAGACGTAATTGGAGGTAGAGAATCATTACTATATTAAGAACAACAAACATGACCACCGCATCCGCACCTGCAACCATCACAAACACCGAAGACAGTATCAATCAGGAAATAGGTAAGGCAACAGAACGTTTTCATGATTTTCTAACAAAAGCAGGTTTACAAAAGAAACAATATCAAACGGACGGTATCCGATTTTGTCTTCGAAACGAACTCGCCGGAGATTCGCTTCCCCACCAAGTACGCGGCGGAATTGTCGCCGACGAAATGGGACTCGGCAAAACGATTATGATGATTGGACTCATCCTGGCAAACTTCCAAAAGCGGACTCTCGTCGTTTTACCCGTCGCACTCGTCAAACAATGGGAGCAGCAAATCCTCAAAAACACCGGACACCAAGCTCTCGTATTTTACGGCGCAGAGAAAAAAAGAATCACGCAACAGATGCTCGAATCCGCCCCCGTCGTCATCACCACATACGGGCACATGATTTGTCGGTCACCTGCCCCAATTTCACACAAGGATGTATCGAAATCGACACACGCACACGGACACGGACACGGACGCGGGAGTGCGAACCGGCTGTATGATTTGAAATGGGGGCGCGTTATTTTCGACGAGGCGCACCATCTCAAGGGGCGAAATACGCAGATATTCAGGAGCGTTTCGACATTGAGGGCGGAGATTCGCTGGTTTGTTACGGGAACGCCGATTCAAAACTCGATTCACGACCTTTATTCGCTGTGCGCGCTTCTCGGGATTCCGGCGGGATACTATGCGGACAAGGACAATATTCGCACCATCGTGAAACACTTTGTATTGAAGCGAACGAAACAAAGCGTCGGGCTGTCATTGCCGCCGCTTACTACTAAAAATATCGTCGTACAATGGTCGAATCCCGCCGAAATGATTTTGTCGCGCAGTCTTCATAGCGGTATTGCTTGCCTAAATATTCCCGGTGGACTGGATGCAGCCCTCCCAGCATCTCAACACATAGACATGTCATGGTTTCCAGAACCATCACCTGTAAAAATAGGGCGCATGATTCAGGCGAAACAGTCGTGCATTTATCCCCGCCTAGCATGCCGCAAATCGGTGCCTCAAATGCCGCCCGCCGAGGACGAGAACTATAGCAGCAAGATTTCCAAAGTGGTGCGGACTATCCTGTCGCGCAAAGATAACGGGAAACGTAAAATCGTGTTTTGCCATTTCCGCGCCGAAATCGACTATCTTCAAGCGCGACTCACTACTGCATTCCCGAGTCTGGTTGTGCGATACTTGGATGGACGTACGCGCGAAAATGAACGCCGCCAAATATTAGCACCGGATGCCGACATTGATGTGCTTATTCTTCAAATACAAACATGCTGCGAAGGGCTCAATCTTCAACAATTCTCGGAAGTCTATTTTGTCAGCCCAGATTGGAACCCGTCTGTGGAGGATCAGGCAGTTGCGCGATGCCACCGTTTCGGGCAAACAGAGCCCGTTGTTGTATTCCGGTTTGTTATGGCGCCGTTTAAAATTCCTGCAACGCCAGAGACACAGCATCTACTCGAGGCACAAAGAGAGCGTGAACAACGACGCGAACAAGACGCCGATGCAACATCGCAGGCATCCACTGCCGATATTGATGACGACGACGGCGACGACACCGGCGAAGATAATGAGTGTATCGCCTTCGACACAATCGAGACATATACGGCAAACGTGCAGAATAAAAAGAGGATATTTGCGGATGAGACTCTGCGGGTTTGAAGTCTCTATAAAAACTTTTTTTTATATATGTATTACGTATTACGTAATATGTATGTACATGATGTGTATATACATATTACTTGCATGGTGAAATATAGTTAATACGTTTTTATATTATATTTTTTTTACAATTAAGATTATTATACTTATGATGGCCATGTTGGAAGAAAATTTGGATCAGTAATTCCAGAACCAGTAGCAAAATCTATTGGAGGATTTGGTTCAATTAAAGGATTAATAGTCCATGCACTAATATCTTGGTTAAATGAGGAAGCATTTTGAAACATTACACTCATATTTAAAACACTTGATACATTCCATCCAGAGATGTCTCGGTTGAATGTGGAAGCATTTTGAAACATATTATTCATATTTGCAACTACTGACACATTCCATAAGTTGAGAGGTTGGTCGAATGCGGTAGCGTCTCGAAACATTTGTGCCATATCCTCAACTTCTGATGTATTCCATGAACTGATATCTTTATTGAATGCTGTTGCATTTTGAAACATAGAAATCATATTTTTAACATTTGATGTATTCCATGAGCTGAGAGGTTGGTCGAATGCTATCGCATCATTAAACATAAGACTCATAATAATAACATTTGATGTATTCCATAAATTGAGAGGTTGGTTGAATGCTTGAGCATTTTGAAATGTACCATACATATTTGTAACATTTTTTGTATCCCATGAACTGATCTCGGAATTAAATCTAGTGGCATCATGAAACATACCACTCATATCCGTCATGAGAGTTGTAACAATTCTATCAAATGGAATTACACCGGCAGTACTATGAGTAAAGGGGGTACTTGCTTCACTTGTTCCTTTCGCATATGCATTAATTTTATCAATTGAATCTTGTAAATTGCGCATAACCGCATAAACAACATTATTTGTACCTGTAACAAAAAATGGATTTTGGCTTCCTGATGGTATGCTGCCGGTAAATTTATACGTGCCTGAGTCCTATACAACAGGGAACCATATTGGACTATTTTCTGCAGTAAGAGCAGAACTGGTGCTAAAATTGGTGGGTGGTTTCGGTGTAACACTAGATACATCCCATCCGGAGATGTCTTGGTTGAATAATGTAGCACCTTCAAACATGTAATCCATATTTGTAACCGCTGATGTATTCCATGAGTTGAGAGGTTGGTTGAATGCTGTAGCAATAAAAAACATAGCAATCATATTTGTAACGTTTGATGTATCCCACGAATTTATATCGGAATTGAATGATTTGGTACCTTGAAACATAGCAGACATATTTGTAACTCCACTTGTATCCCATGAACTGATGTCGGAATTGAATGCTTCCGCATTTATAAACATATTAGTCATATTTATAACTCCACTTGTATCCCATGAACTGATGTCGGAATTGAATGAAACGGCAGAATTAAAAATATCAAACATATCAGTCATCAGTGTTGTAACAATTCTATTAAATGGAATTACACCGGCAGTACTATGAGTAAATGGGTCACTTGCTCCGCTAGTTCCTTTCGCATATGCATTAATTTTATTAATTGAATCCTGTGAATCGCGCATAACCGCATAAACAACATTATTTGCATCTGTAACAAAAAATGGATTTTCGCTTCCTGATGGTATGCTGCCAATAAATTTATACGTGACTTGATTCGAGTCTAATACAACAGTAGGGAACCATATTGGACTATTTTCTGCAGTAAGAGCAGAACCGGTGCTAAAATCGATGGGTGGTTTTGGTGTAACACTAGATACATCCCATCCGGAGATGTCTTGGTTGAATAATGTAGCACCTTGAAACATAGAAGTCATATCCAAAACACTTGATACATTCCATGTGTTGAGAGGTTTATTAAATGAGGTAGCATTATTAAACATAGCACTCATATTTGTAACCGCTGATGTATTCCATGCGTTGAGAGGTTTGTCGAATGATGTAGCACTTTGAAACATATAAATCATATCTGTAACATTTTTTGTATCCCATGATTCAATTGTTTCATTAAATGTATTATTATTACTAAAAAGAGAGCTCATATCCGTCATGAGAGTTGTAACGATATTATTAAATGAAACTGGATTCGTTTGACCAGGCGGTGTAAAATAAGATGATGTTAATGTTGTAGCATAAGATGTTATTTCTGCTTTTGAAGTATTATTTACAATCGCAAACCATTCAGAACCAGTTCCTCTTAAGTCGGCTAGTATAAATTTAGGAGATGTTGATAAAGTAGTAGGTCCTATATATTCAACTGTTATTCCATTTAATTGTAGTGGTGGTATTATTGTACGACTAATTTCACACCATTTATTATTAGTTCTATATACTAATAATATTGAATTATCATTTATCATATTAAAATTATACCTACCATTTAATAATATATTTCCTGTAGATGATAAAATGTTAATTTCATCTGTTTGATTTACTAAATCTAATAATACTACATCGCCAATTGAACCTCCGGTTATCGTTGATAAATCACCTGTTGTTGTTCCACTTGAAGGAGATAAACTATGATATGATTTTGTAACTGTAATTGAACTATTTTCTACTGTTAGATTTGAATGAGAATAGGTAATAATATCTGATTGTGTTCCAGCCGGTCCAGTAGGACCTGGTTCGCCTTGCAAGCCGGTAGGACCTGTAGGTCCTGATGACATGGTTGTCCAAACTGCACTTTCTGAAGAACCTCTACTTGTAAGAACTTGTCCTGTGGTTCCATATGAACTATTCAGTCTAATGTATGTTGTATCTGTTGTTATTTTTAGAGATGTGTCTGCGTTTCCTAACCCATATGTTGCATTTGTTGGACGCGACGAAGGAAGATTAAAGCATAATGATATTTGAACTTGCAATGGGTTTACATTTGATAAACTAAATGAAGCACCAGAAAAATTACATCGTGAAAATGTAATAAGTCCAGCAAATGTATTTGGTATTGTTACAAGACCCGCAACATCACAAGCATCAAAAAAGTATGAACCAGTTGTATTTGCAGTAACTGTTATACCGCCTTGAACCTGAAGATTTGTAAAATAATTATTTCCAGAAGCACTCAATGTTAATAAACCTTCAATTTGTAAAGAGTTAATAGTAATCGACCCTGTGCTTGTTGAACCCAATGTCAACCCACGACCACCTGCAAGCTCGCAAATTGTGCCTTGACCACGTGGAGGACAGATTATTGCAATATTTGATTTTCCGTTTATATTAACAGTTGAACCTCCAAATGAACCAGATGAAACCATTATTACATTTCCTGAAACTGCATTATCAATTCCAGTTTGAATGTCTGTTATATTATCATTTACATAAATTACATTTCTCAGCAATCCTGGTCCGGTATCCCCAGTTGCACCGGTAGGACCTTGTTCGCCTTGAATGCCTTGTTCACCGGTAGGACCTTGTTCGCCTTGAATGCCTTGTTCGCCTTGCAAACCGGTAGGACCTTGTTCACCTTGAATGCCTTGTTCGCCTTGCAAACCGGTAGGACCTTGTTCACCTTGAATGCCTTGTTCGCCTTGCAAACCGGTAGGACCTTGTTCACCGGTAGGACCTT
>Ga0214923_10002976_pt1 | contig 21753 bp, 18 predicted proteins | sample LL1510_MetaG_FD_177993 | JGI IMG/M metagenome (GOLD analysis project Ga0214923, IMG submission 177993) | Freshwater microbial communities from Lake Lanier, Atlanta, Georgia, United States - LL-1510 | ecosystem: Environmental > Aquatic > Freshwater > Lake | place: USA: Georgia | collected...
GCAAAGAAGCATTCCCGCTGAATCGCAAGCCATAACTAGTCTTGATGCCGTGACAGTCCATCTTCAACGCGCAGTCAAGGGTGCTGCAGCCGCCGAAGTTCGCTGGCTCGAAAATATCTCGCGACGAGTCGTTTGGGTGGATGTCGACGAAACCGTGCGACGTGGCGCACTGAGCGCTGAAGCCTCTGGCGTGATTGCCCACGCCGCAGACACCGCGCGCGAAAAGGGCTTGCCACTAATCATGAGTCTCGGCAGTTCTGGCGCCGACATCGTCGAAGGTGTCGCCGCACTTCACGGTTGGGGTCTCGCGGCAAAAGCAATTGCCAAATGTTCTGGTTATGTTCCGATTTTTACGGTGGTCACTGGCCCCGCAGTTTCTGGGCCCGCTCTATTAATCGGCCTGAGCGACATCGTGATCATGACAAGCGAGGCATATGCATTTGTCACCGGCCCGACAATGGTGGCTGAGTTCACCGGTGTAGTTATCAGCAACGATGAACTCGGTGGATCAGACATCCACGCGAAGCAAAGTGGTGTCGCACACCTTGTTGTCTCCGATCGCCAAACAGCATTTGCCGAAGTCGAACACGTACTGTCGTTTTTGCCCGACAATGTAAATGAGATTGCCGCAGCGGTAGCAACTTCAGATGTGGTCGATCGACTGACGCCCGAAGCAGGCGCGCTGATTCCAGAAAATCCAACTGGTGCCTACGACGTCAAGGCGGTAGTTCGGTCGATTGCCGACGACGGCTACCTGCTTGAATTACGCGAGCGATGGGCGCCAAACATTGTCACTGGTCTGATTTCGATCGGTGCACAAAGTGTCGGCGTAGTCGCCAATCAACCGATGAATCTGGCTGGCACTCTTGACATTCAAGCCTCACAAAAAGCTGCGCGCTTCGTTGCCTTTTGCGACGCGTTTAATATTCCAATTTTGACACTTGTCGATACGCCGGGTTTTTATCCAGGCAAAGATCTTGAATGGCGAGGCATGATTCGTCACGGTGCACAGCTCGTTTTTGCATACGGGCGCGCAACAGTGCCGCGCGTATGCGTCATCTTGCGCAAAAGTTACGGCGGTGCATACATCGTCATGGACTCAAAAGAGATGGGCAACGATATTTGCCTGGCGTGGCCAACTGCCGAACTCGCAGTTATGGGCGCGGGTCAAGCGGCTGCAATTTTGCAGCGTCGTGCAACACCCCAAGAGCGTCAAGAATTTGAACGTGACTATGTAGAGCGCTTATTGAACCCATACATTGCTGCTGAGCGTGGCTATGTAGACAGCGTGATTGACCCCGCAGAAAGTCGCCGAGAGATCGCCGCCGCACTCGCGATGCTTAGCGATAAACGTGAAAAGTTGCAAAAGCGTAAACACGACAACACACCTCTATAACAGTCTCAAAAACTGGTCGTGCGACTAGATTGAATGCGGGACTGGAAGATCCCACAACAAATAAAGGACACCACAATGGCTGAAACAATCACCATTATTGATGACCGGACTGGTAAGAAAGTTACTGTTCCGATTCGAGATGGAGTTTTCCCGTCGACCGCTCTGCGCGAACTTGACCCAGACTTGCGAATTTACGATCCAGCTTTTTTGTCAACTGCGGCATGCGCCTCGTCGATCACCTACATCGACGGCGAAAAAGGAATTTTGCGTTATCGCGGCTACCCGATCGAACAATTGGCAGAAAAATCTAATTACCTCGAAGTTGCTTACTTGTTGCTGAATGGTGAACTACCGAACTCTGACCAACTCAAGAAGTGGACATACGACGTAACTCATCACACGATGATCCACGAAAACATGCGCAAGCGTTTTGTTGATGGCTTCCACTATGACGCCCACCCGATGGGCATGTTCATCTCGGCAATCGCCGCCCTCGGCACTTTTTATCCCGAGTCAAAAGAAATTTTTGCTCCGGGCGCACTCGATAAACAAGTTCTTCGTCTAATTGCCAAAGTTCCGACAATTGCGGCGATGTGTCACCGCTTCAGCATGGGTCTGCCTTTCGTTTCACCGAACAACTCGATGAGCTATTCAGAGAATTTTTTGAACATGATGTTCAAACTTGGCGACGATCACGTTGTTGATCCACGGCTTACAAAGGCCATGGATCTTCTGTTCATCTTGCACGCCGACCACGAGCAGAACTGTGGCACAACTGCAATGCGTGTCGTTGCGTCATCGCACGCCGACCCATTCAGCGCAATGTCGGCGGCATCTTCAGCGCTTTACGGCCCGCTTCATGGCGGGGCCAACGAAGCGGCAATCAACATGTTGCACGAAATCGGCAACATAGGCAACGTTGAATCTTTCATCAAGTCAGTTAAAGCCGGCAACGGACGCTTGCAGGGTTTCGGTCACCGCGTTTATAAGAACTACGACCCTCGTGCATCAATCATCAAAAAGGCTGCCTATGACGTTTTCGATGTAACCGGCAAGAACCCGATGCTTGATATCGCACTGAAACTTGAAGAAGTTGCTCTTAACGACGACTATTTCATCTCGCGCAAACTTTATCCAAATGTTGACTTCTACTCTGGCTTGATTTATCAGGCGCTCGGTTTCCCGATCGACATGTTCACGGTTCTGTTTGCAATTCCGCGCACTGTCGGCTGGTTAAGCCACTACAACGAACTACTCAAAGATGATGCTCAAAAAATTAGTCGCCCGCGCCAGTGGTACACAGGCGTCGATCAACGCGACTATGTCGCAATCAGCAAACGTCAATAACAATTTTGCCAGTGTTGGCGTTGCTCTCCATTAATTGGTGAGCTTCAACTATTTGATTTAATTCAAATCGGCGGTCGATCACTGGTCGCATCTTGCCAACCGCGAAAAGCGGCATCATTTCGGCGATAAATCGTTGCGTGACGGCGATCTTTTCGTCGACAGGTCGCGGGCGCAACACAGTGCCCATCAGTCGCGCGCGTTTAGGCATCAAAGCACCGATATTGAATGCTGTTGAACCACCACCCATTAACCCGACTTGCACGATCGTGCCCTTGAGCGCGAGCGCAGAAACGTTGCGGTTCAAATAATCTCCGCCAATTACATCAAGAATTGCCGTCACGCCTTTGCCGTGGGTGGCCTGCATCGCAACTTCGACAAAATCTGCAGTCTTATAGTCGATTGCCAAGTCGGCACCTAGTGCCAAGCACGCATCACGTTTGCCGGCCGAGCAAGTTACAACAACATAAGCACCGATTGCTTTGCAAATCTGAATTGCAGCGGTACCAACACCCGAGGCGCCAGCATGAACAAGTGCCCATTGACCTGCCTGCAAGTTCGCTTGACAAACGAGCGCGTCCCAGGCGGTGATGAAAACTTCAGGTATCGCCGCTGCATTCGCCAAACCAATATTTTGCGGCACGGTTATTGCCTGCATCTCTGGCACAACGAGATACTCGGCATACGCGCCTCCGCTTACTATGCCCATGACTTCGTCGCCGACATTCCAATTCGTTACCGAGTCGCCACACGATTCAACCGTGCCTGAAAATTCAAGACCAGGAATATCGTGCGCACCCGGAAACGGATCTGGATACAGACCCCGTCGTTGCATCAAGTCGGCGCGATTTAGAGATGTCGCTCGCACCTTGACCAAAATCTCGTCGTGTTTCGGTGTTGGCTTTTCTACTTCTTTGATGCTGAGCACGTCGGGGTCACCATATTTGGTGATTACAACGGCACGCATCAACTATTTCGCCATCTTTTCAATTAGACGACGATCGACCGCAGCCAAAAACTGCTGGGTCGTCAACCACGGTTGGTTTTTCGACACCAGCGCCGCCAAATCTTTGGTCATCTCGCCGCCTTCAACAGTCTCAACACACACGGTTTCAAGTTTCTCGGCAAATTCGATAACTGCAGGCGTATTGTCAAGTTTGCCGCGATGTATCAAACCGCGCGTCCACGCAAAAATTGACGCAATCGAGTTCGTCGAAGTCTCCAGACCCTTTTGATGATCGCGATAGTGACGCGTCACCGTGCCGTGAGCGGCTTCAGACTCGAGCACTCGACCATCTGGCGTTGTCAAAACTGAAGTCATTAAGCCCAGCGAGCCGAAGCCTTGAGCCACAATGTCTGACTGAACATCGCCGTCGTAGTTTTTGCATGCCCATACGTACCCGCCTTCCCAACGCATCATGCAGGCGACCATGTCGTCGATCAATCGGTGTTCGTAAGTCAACTTGCGCTTGTCAAACTCGCTTCTGAACTCTGTGTCGAATATTTCTTGAAAAATATCTTTAAAGCGACCGTCATAGGCCTTCAAAATCGTGTTTTTTGTACTCAAAAACACCGGATAGTTGCGTTGTAAGCCGTAATTAAATGAAGCGCGAGCAAAGCTGCGAATCGATTCATCAAAGTTGTACATACCCATCACCACGCCTGAGCCTTTAAAGTCGGCGACTTTCATCTCAACTGGCTTACTGCCGTCTTGTGGAACATACGTCATCGTCACTGTTCCCGCACCTGGCACCTTGAAGTCGGTCGCCTTGTATTGGTCACCGTGAGCATGACGACCAATAACGATTGGCTTACTCCAGTGCGGCACCAATTTCGGAATGTTCTTGCAGATGATCGGCTCACGAAACACAACCCCATCCAAGATGTTGCGAATCGTTCCGTTTGGTGATTTCCACATTTGCTTCAAATTGAATTCTTTAACCCGAGCTTCGTCGGGGGTTATCGTTGCGCATTTCACGCCGACACCGTGTTTCAAGATTGCATTCGCTGCATCAATTGTCACTTGGTCGCCTGTTGCATCACGACTCTCGATGCCCAAGTCGTAATAGTCGATGTTTATGTCGAGGTAGGGCAAGATCAACCGATCCTTAATGAACTTCCAGATGATTCGTGTCATTTCGTCGCCGTCAATATCAACAACCGGATTTTCAACTTTGATCTTGCTAGCCATCTGTCTCCACCATTTTCGTAAATCTGCTAATTCTTATTCGCTTATAAGTTACTTGTAGCGTACAACCTGATGGATTTCGCGTGGACATCCGAACAAATCGCATTGCGTGAAAAAGCTCGCATGGTCGCAAACGATGCGGTTAACAAATATGGTCGATTCAATGACACATGGATGAACGGATACTCGCGAGAGTTCTCTCGCGAACTCGCCAAACATAAATGGATTGGCATGACATGGCCCGTCGAATACGGCGGTGGCGGCCGACCACCAATTGAACGACTTATTGTCGGCGAAGAAATGATCAGTGCGGGCGCACCAATCGCTGCTTCTTGGTTCGCTGACCGCCAAATGGGCCCGGCACTAATTAGTTATGGCAACAAAGCCCAACAAGATGCGTTTTTGCCACAAATGTTGTCGGGCGAAACAACTTGGTGCATTGGCATGAGCGAACCAAACTCGGGTAGCGACCTTGCATCGTTGAAAACTTTTGCCGCCCGCGATGGTGACGAATTCGTGATCAACGGCCAAAAAATCTGGACCAGTTTCGGCGAACTCGCCGACTATTGCTATCTCATCTGTCGAACCAGCAGTGAAGGTTCGCCTCACGAAGGCATCAGCGAGATCATTGTGCCGATGAATACGCCAGGTATTGAAGTTCGCACAATCAAAGACATGACTACGAACAGTCATTTCTGCGAGGTCTTTTACACAGACGTGCGCGTGCCGGCTTCAAATTTGGTCGGCGCACTTGGTGGTGCATTCAAACAAACAATGCGCCAACTCGAACACGAGCGTGGCGGCATTGATCGACTCGTTTCTAATCATGCCCTCTACAAAATGGCCCTCGAGCACGCCGACCGCAAAGATCCACTAGTGCGCCAAGAAATCGCCGCGCTTGAAACCGGCTATCGCATCGGGCGCATTTTGGTGATTCGCGAAGTTCTGCGACAAGCACCTGGTGGTTTCTCGGCGGCAACCAAGTGCTTTTGCACCGAGCACGAGTGGCGAGTCGCTCAATTCGTCAACAAAGTTTTCGGCGCCAATGCCTTGCTTTGGAACGACATAACTCAGGGTCTCGCCTATGCATCGGCCTACACGATTATGGGCGGCACGTCGAACGTGATGCGCAACATTCTCGGCGAACGCACCCTCGGCCTCCCCCGCGAACCCAAATGAATCGAGTCGATACTTAAGACTCAGTACAAATCGTTTATTCTCGTCGTATGGCAACGCATCCGCTTGAGTTGTCGGCGCGAGTTATTGAATCGGGCATTGTTGACGAACCGCTAAATCGTGTCACGAACGAAATTACCGAACTCGCCGAGAACTTAGCGATCGTCGAAAGTTTTAGCCATAGCGCGGTATTCGACACGGGCGATGGACTGATGTGTTTCGATGCATCAGGTGCAGGTAGCGGTAAAGACGTCGTCAAGTCAATTCGCTCGTGGCGCAAAGACAGAATCTCAAATCTGATTTACACCCACGGCCATGCTGATCACATCGGCGGAAGTTTTGCCTTTGCGGCCGACGCAACCGAACACAACTTTCAAAAGCCTCACGTAATCGGCCACGAAAATGTCAGCACCCGCATCGACCGCTACGAACAAACGAGTGATTGGAATATTCGCATCAACCAGCGCCAATTCGGTGGCATCCGCAGTGACATGGGCTTGAACATCGGCGAAAATCTGCAGCGGTTTTTGCCCCGCTCGACAATGCGACCCGATCAAACTTTCCGCGACACTCACACTTTCACTGCAGGATCGACCAAAGTCGAATTACATCACGCCCGCGGTGAAACAGACGACCACTTGTGGGCTTGGTTGCCCGACAAAAAATGGCTGTTCGCCGGTGACTTCGTAATTTGGAACTACCCCAACGCTGGCAATCCACAAAAAGTGCAACGTTACGCGTTCGAGTGGGCACAAGCATTGCGACGAATGATCGCTCAAGGCCCCGAATTGCTCGTGCCAGCCCACGGTTTGCCGATAGAAGGCAAGAAACGAATCGCAATGGTTCTAGATGACATCGCATCGTCTCTTGAAAGTCTCGTCACACAAGTAATTGAGATGATGAACGCAGGCGAAACTCTTGATGCGATTGTCCATACCGTCAAAGTTCCACAGCAAATTTTAGAAAAACCATACATGCGACCGCTTTACGACGAACCCGAATTCGTAGTTCGAAACATTTGGCGACTCTACGGCGGCTGGTGGGATGGCGCCCCATCACGACTCAAACCAGCACCTGACAGTCAAGTTGCAACCGAACTCGCAAATCTCTCGGGTGGCGCAGAGAACCTAATGAACCGAGCCCTTGAACTGATGGAGAATGGCGACGTCCGCATGGCATGTCACCTTGCCGATTTCGCTGGCTGGGCCGCACCTGATGACCCGCAAATTCATGCAAACCGCGCGACGATTTATGAGCGACGTCGCAAGAGCGAGTTGTCATTGATGAGCAAAGGCATCTTCAAAGGTGCCGCTCGTGAGTCGCAAGCAATCGCCGACAAAAAATAACGTCTACAAAAATTCAAAATCGCAAAACAATTTGTGGGCGCGACGGGGCTTGAACCCGGGACCTCCACCATGTCGAGGTGGCGCTCTACCAACTGAGCTACACGCCCTTATTAGACGCTAAGCATATCGTGCTGGTTTGTCTCTCAAAAGGTTGAAGTGCGACAATAGAAGACGCACTAACGAAACAGGGGTTGTATGTCGAAATTAACTCTCAAAGATCTTTTCGCCGCAAAAGGCAAACGACACTTGACACAAGTTTTTGTGCGCACCCCGCGCGAAGCCGCCGCGTGCGAAGAAGCAGGCATCGACATGCTCGTCGCCGCCGAACTTCACGACGGTCAATCAAGCGACTATGTCGGCATTCGCAAAGCGGCACCAAATACTTTTCTTACGATTGGTTTGGCTGTCAATACATATTCGGGGCATACCGAAGTTATGCGAAACGCATATCGCTTGATGGGCGTCGGCGCCGACACGCTTTATTGCGGATACGGCATACCAACAATCAAAGCACTCGCCGACGAGTACATCCCCGTAGTCGGCCACGTTGGCCTCGTGCCATATCGAAACTCGTGGTTCGGCGGCATGAAAGCAGTTGGCAAAACAAGTTCCGAGGCGTTGCGTGTTTACGAACTCACTAAGCAATACGAAGACGCTGGCGCTGTTGGCGTCGAAATGGAAGTTGTGCCAGCCGAAGTCGCCACCGAAATTTCAAAGCGCACAAAAATGTTGATTATCGGCATGGGCGCCGGCATCAACTGCGATGTGCAATATCTCTTCGCCACCGACATTCTCGGCGACAACGAGGGTCATGTGCCGCGACACTCAAAGGTCTACCGCGACTTCAAGACCGAATATCACCGCTTGCACCGAGAATCAGTCGCGGCATTTAAAGAGTTTCGCAGTGATGTGCTTACAGGTGCCTACCCTGCCGACCACAACAACGTGACGATCGACAAAAAAGAGTTCGACGCGTTTCTTAAGGCAATTAAATAAATTTAGATCGCCACAATTAAACCGTGTCAATCAGTCGCAAAGCGACTTCGTTGGCGAGCAAACGTCCTGCTCGAGTCAAAACAATTCGATCATCTTGACGGTCGAGCAACTCGCTCATTTCGTCTAGATCGGCATCGCTGAACGAACCAAGCGGCACACCTTCACGAGTGCGCACCAACAACTGCAACATTTCGCGCTTGCTCGTTTGCGCGTCAAGCGTCTCACTAGATGATTCTGGTGACTCACCTGCATTGACTAACTCGATGTATCGATCTGGTGTTCGAACATTCCACCACCGTCGGCCGTTCAAGTGTGCATGGGCTGCGCTGCCGAAACCTTCGTAATTGCCTTGTTGCCAATAGAGCGAATTGTGCTTGCATTCATGACCAGGTGTCGCCCAATTTGAAATTTCATAATTTTGCAAGCGGCATGCCGACAGTGCGTCATCGCAAAGCAAATATTTATCTGCTTGATCATCGTCATCTGGGTGGCGATCTGGTTGAGTGGCCAAAACGGTGTTCGCTTCAACCGTCAGCCCGTATGCAGAAACATGAGGTGGGTCAAGAGCGACAACATCTTGCAAAGTCTGCGACCAATCATCAAGGGTTTCGCCTGCAGCACCATAAATAATGTCGAGATTGAAAGTCTCAAATCCGGCATCACGAACGAAAGATACCGAGCGCTGCACGTTCTCCGGGTTGTGAGTACGTCCAAGCGACTTCAGCACGTGTTCGACCGTCGACTGAACACCGATGCTGATGCGATTTACTCCGCCTGCGCGATACATCTGCATCATTTCAAGAGTTATGTCGTCTGGGTTGCATTCGACCGTCACCTCGCAGCCTGCTGCAAGCGGTATTTCCGCCAACACGCTCATCAACTCGGCCGCAGGCACAAGAGTCGGTGTGCCTCCACCGATAAACACACTCGTCGCGCGAGGCATTGCATTCGCCACACTGCGCTTAATGTGCTTGCGTAGCGCGGTCAAATAATCAGTAGTCAGTTGGTGGCGGTCGGTAAACGTTGCGAAAGCGCAATAGTCGCACTTTTTTGCGCAAAACGGAATATGAATGTAAACACCAAATCCTGGGTGCATGATTCTTAACTCTGCGTTGTTGGTGGCACAAACAACAAATCAAGTTCGGCGAGCTTGGCGCCAACTTCATCGACGGCGATATCGAGCATCACGGCAATCGCCCGAGTATCGTGCGCGCGCACAGTTATGACCTTGCCGTTGAAGTCTTGTCTTTGCACTTGAATCATTCTCAAGAACCGCTCAAGCATCTTGAATTCGAGACCGTCACGCGTCGATAGTTTGGCGACGTCTATTCGAAGTTTTGTCGGAGCAGAGGCTCCTGGTTGATTATCTTCAACTCGCAACGGGTCACGCGGCAAAAGTTGATCAATTGTCACACCGTAAAACTTGGCCAGGCGTTCAAGGCGGGGCACAGAAATTGCGCGCTCACCGCGTTCGTAAGCGCCAAGCACTGAGGCCTTGAATTCTTCGTTCGACTTAATCTCGACCTCGCTCAGGGACAAATTCTTCTGCGAGCGAATCGATCTCAGGCGCTCACCTACCAACCGCGAAAACGGAGAATGTTCAAGCATCTCGTCGTCGGGTTGGCTCATTGTCGGTTCAACTTCCTTTGTTTCGGTAACTCGACATTAGAACAGCCGCACTGATGGCCGCAGTTTCTGCTCGCAAAATTGTGTCACCAAGCGAGACAACACCTTTGCCACCGGAGATTTCTTCTTGCACAAAACCACCCTCGGGGCCAATCGCAATCGTATGATGCGACTCATTCAACACCTCGCCAGTCGGGTCGGCGATAAAGGCATCGCTCAACTGCGCCAGAGACACAACACCGCTTACTTTTGGCAACCAAACGCGTCGTGACTGCATCGCCGCCTCACGAGCCACCAATCGCAGTTTTTCTAGATTCTTGTTTGTGCGATCCGCATCCCATCGCACGACACTGCGAACTGTCGGCGCCAAAACGACGATCTCGTCAATACCAATCTCAGTTAGTTTCTGAACTGTCCACTCAGGCCGATCACCTTTGACAATAGAAAATGCGACTTTCAACTGCCACTTCGGTGCCGCTTCAACAAAGACTTCGCTCGTCACCTCAACTTTTTCATCGCTATCAACAACGCATGTTCGCCAACGACCACCACCATCTGAAATCGTCACGACGTCTCGCGACTTGACCCGCAATACACGCAATAAATGGTGCGCGTCTACGTCGCCCAAAACTGGTTCGTCAATCAAATCTACAAAAACATGTGCCGCTGAGCTACGCAGCGTCGAGATCACGAAAACGCCGACTTAATCTTTGACTTCAATGAACTGTCGCTAACTGCGACTTGCTCGCCGCGCTCTTTGGCAAGTTGAAGCAACAAATCGCGCTCTTTTGATGAAAGTTTTTTTGGCACAACGACTTCAATTCGTGCGCGAAGGTCGCCGCGTGTTCGACCTCGATTGCGTCCGCCTTGATTCAAGTACGGTACGCCACGTCCTTTGAGCACGTACTCATGCCCGTGTTGCACGCCAGGTGCAACTGTAAGTGTCTCGTCACCATCAAGCGTCGCCAGAACAAGATCAACACCGAGCGCCGCCTGTGCAATCGAAACTTGCACGTTTGTTACCAGGTCATTTTCTTCACGCTGGTACATCTCGTGTGGCGCAACTTCAATATGCACATACAAATCTCCGGCCGCACCACCACGTGGACCTACACCCCCACGACCGCTAACTCGCATCGTTTGGCCTGCCGCAATGCCGGCCGGAATCTCAATCTCATGCGACTGATCTTTGGTCACTCGCCCTTCGCCACGACATTTGTTGCATGGCGACGCAATCACTTCGCCCATGCCGCGACAACGACCACAGGGCGTCGTTGTCACCATTTGCCCGAGAATGCTCTGACGCATTCGTCGCACTTGGCCCGAGCCATTGCACTCGGCGCATGATGTGGCCTTAGTGCCTGCGGCCGCTCCCGATCCTTCGCACTCTTCACAACTGACCGCAGATCTAATCGACACCGAAGTACGACAACCAAATACCGCATCAACAAAGTCGATTTCAATTTGTGTTTCTAGATCTGGGCCGCGTTGTGGTCCCGATTGCTGACGCCCACCACCAAATGGTGAATCACCACCGAAAAATGCATCAAAGATGCTGCCGAATCCTCCGGCACCACCAAACGGATCTCCACCGCCACGACCCCCACCCGAAATGCCGGCTTCACCAAATTGGTCGTATCGCGCACGAGTCTCTTCGTCTGACAAAACTTCGTATGCGCGACTTACAAGTTTGAATTTTTCTTCTGCTTCAGCGTTATTTGGGTTTGCATCAGGGTGAAGTTCACGCGCCAACTTACGATAAGCACGCTTTAATTCTTCTTGGCTTGCCCCACGCGACACGCCAAGCAACTGATAAAAATCTTGCGCCATTCGAATTAATTTTCGGTCAAACGACGACCAAGTCGGTCGCTAACCAAATCTACGGTCGCCAATGCTTGCGGATAATTCATGCGCGTTGGCCCGAGCACGCCAACAGTGCCCACAGTTTCGCCGTCGGCGCGAACTGGCGCCAAGACAACCGAACATGCCGAAAGTGGCTCGACACCGTGCTCGGCACCGATCGCCACCGAAACACCCCGATTCAACATGTCGCGAACAAGAGTCACGACGACATATTGCTGCTCAAGAGTGTGCAAAACATTGCGCACGATCTCTACTGCATCGAATGCTTCAGCCATCTGCGCTACGCCACCAACATAAAAGTTCTCGTCATTTCGCACGCGTTCAATGGCCGACAAAACTTTTTCACACAGTGTCGCGACACCCGCGGCACGGGTTTGCTCTTTGCTCGCCTTGCGATTTGCCTCGCGATGCGCAGAAACGTCACGCAACGGCTTTGTAATCATCAAATTCTGCAGTTCTGCATTGGCTCGCATAACTTCGTCATCTGAAACATCACTAGCGATTTCAATCTGCGCATTTTCGACTGCACCGTTCGAAAGCACAACTACCACCGTGATGTGATGACTTGACAATCTAACTAACTGAACTGAGCGCACCACGGCAACTTCTGCAGTCGGCCCGATTACAACTGATGCATAATTTGTCAACTGTGCCAACAACATTGACGTTCGTTGAAGGGTTTCCTCGAGACGGAAGTGCGCAGTTTCAAAAAAACTTCCAACTTTCGCCTGTTCGATTGAGCCGAGCGAACCATTCGGCACCAGGTTGTCGACAAAGAATCGATAACCCTTGTCGGTCGGTATTCGACCAGCCGAAGTATGCGGATGCATCAAATAGCCTTCGCGCTCTAATGACGCCATATCATTGCGAACCGTCGCCGATGAGACTGCAAAATCACGATTATTGGCAATGTGCGCAGAACCCACCGGTTGCGCGGTGGCGATGTACTCCTCTACGACGGCCCTGAGGATTGCAGTCTTACGATCGTCAAGCATTTTCTACCTAACAGGCTACCTAGCGTCAGACTACAGAGCGATTGATTTCCCCGCTGATCTTGTAGCGACTTAGCGCTTCATCACGCTCTTGCGAATGATCAACCATGGGTTCTGGGTATTGCGCAAACAAACCGCCTTCGGGTTGCAACCAAGGTGAGTGCACAAACTTTTTTGGCACGTCGCGCAATTCAGGTATCCATTCACGAACATAATTTCCATTGGGATCAAATTTCTCGCCTTGCAACACGGGGTTGAACACACGAAAGTACGGTGCCGCATCAGTTCCAGTTCCGGCGGTCCATTGCCAGCCGTGATTATTCGATGCGATATCGCCGTCAACCAGATGCTTCATAAAAAATTTCGCACCCCACTGCCACGGTAGGTGCAAATCTTTGACCAAAAAACTGGCGGCGATCATTCGCACACGATTGTGCATCCAGCCAGTTGCCAGCATCTGTCGCATGCCGGCATCAACTATTGGATATCCAGTTTTGCCAGCGCACCAAGTTTCAAATCGCTGTTTGGCTTTCGCATCTGTGTCAACTTGCAGACTGTCCATCTTGGGTTGCAGATTCTTCCAAGTCGTCTGCGGCTGGTGATACAACACATCGGCATAAAACTCGCGCCAACAAAGTTCGCTTCGATAATGATCGTGGTTCGGGTTTGGCTCAAGTTCTGCCAACAGCTGTCGCGGGTGCACGACACCGAAGCGCAAATAGACCGACATCTGACTGCAGCCATCACGATCAGGATTATTTCTCTCCTCTTTATATTTATCAAGCGCGGTCTCGGCGAAGTATTCCCATCGCTTCCATGCGGCTTCTTCGCCCGCGTCAGCAATTGTTGCTGTCAATATTGGGTCGTCGGGTATTGCTTCGCTTTTGATAACCGGCGCGCCATTCCACTTCACACTCGGCTTCTTGGCTGGTGCCGACCAACCGTGTGCCAACCAAACTTTTGAAAACGGAGTAAACACCGAATACGGCGATGAGTCAGTCTTTCGCACTGTGCCCGGGTCGACTGCGTATGCCGAACCGACATGATTCAATTTTGCGCCAACTTTTTCTAGTTCTCGTGCAACTTGTGCGTCACGTGTTTGCCCATACGGTGCAAAATCTTTAGCCGCGAAAACCTCGGTTGCACCAACTTCTTTGGCAACTTTTGGCACAATCTCAACTGGGCCACCGACACGCACCACAAGCGCGCCACCCATTGCGCGATTCAATTCACGTAGCGAACGAAATAAAAATGCCAATCTCGGTGCGCCCGAACGCTGCAAAAACATCGGATCCAACACAAAAAGCGGGGTGACCGCCCCGGCTTTGCTCGCCTCGATCAATGCAAGATTGTCTTCAAGACGTAAATCGCGTCGAAACCACATCATCGAATTAGAAGAACTATTTGACATCTGCACTACGCCAAATCATCTCCATGCAACAACTGCCACAGCAGCACAAACTAGAGCAACAACCCCACCATATGCCAATGACCACTCGGGCGAAATTGAGTCTGCGATCAGACCAGTTATCGGCCCACCAATTGGTGTGCTTCCCAAAAATGCGACCGCTGTCAGTGCCAACAACCTTCCGCGCATATCGGGTGGTGATTCTTGTTGACTAATCGCATTGCCTGATGCGATCATCGCCGCGCCGCCGACTCCTAGAGGTACACCCCATAAAAATGCCAGCCACAAATTCGAAGCAAACGCCATGCCGATGCTTGCTAATCCAAGCAATGCAATATTGCCGACGAACCAGCTCATCGAAACCGTCTTTAAACGCGCAGTTAGCAGAGCGCCGGTCAAATTACCGATACCGATTACCGACATCACCCAGCCAAACGCGCGATCATCACCCCAACTCAGGTCTGCCAACTTTGGCAATGCAACTCCAAAGTTGAACGAAAATGTGCTCACCGCAACATAAACCAAAAACATCGTCATCAAGCGTCGATTGCCAGCGACATATTTGAATACTTCGCGCACGGGCGAACCACCTGCTGGTCGAATAATTGCCGGATACATTTCGCTCTTTCGCAAACCGGTCAAACCGTAAATCATCGCTGCATATGAGATGCCGTTCAAGATGAACAGCCATCCCGTGCCGAGCGGTCCGACAAGCGCGGTCGCAATCGCCGCGCCGAAGATACGCGAGCCGGTCATCACCGCCGTATTAAGCGACATTGCATTCGGTAAGTCGACAGTCGGCACAAGTTCAGTCACCAAACCACGTCGTGCAGGGTTATCGAAAGCCCCGATGATGCCCAGCAGCAACGACAATGCATAAACCATCGGCACGCTGATAACACCAGAAAGATCGAGAACTCCAAGCAAGAGCGCCTGAACGGCCAAGCATGCTTGTGAGATGATCGCGATGCGGCGGCGGTTGTGCCGATCAGCAAGTGCTCCGCACCAGGTGCCGAACAGCAACATCGGCAGAAACTGAAACGCAACGTTGTAGCCGAGATCTGCCGCATTGCCCGTCAATCGGTAGATCAACAACGACGACGCGGTTAACTGCAGCCAACTGCCAATGTTCGAAAGCAGCAGGCCTGCAAAAAACAGGCGTGCATTGAAATATTTCAGCGAGCGAAAAACGCTTGCGTGTTTCTCAGCCACAGTCGTCAGTTATCGAGTTTCAGAGCCGAGATAAATACGTCCCCGGGTATCTCAACGCGTCCGATTGACTTCATCTTCTTCTTGCCTTCTTTTTGTTTCTCAAGCAACTTGCGTTTGCGCGAGATGTCACCGCCATAACACTTGGCCAACACGTCTTTGCGCTTTGCCTTCACGGTTTCGCGAGCGATGAACTTGCCACCGATTGCAGCCTGAATTGGCACATCAAACATCTGCCGCGGAATCAACTCTTTGAGTTTTTCACACATCCGCTTGCCGTAGTCATAGGCCTTTTCGCGATGCACGATCGTGCTGAAGGCATCTGCAGGGATGCCGTTCAAAAATAGATCAACTTTCACCAAATCAGACTCTCGGTAACCGTGCAGTTCATAGTCGAGGCTTGCATAGCCCTGCGATCGACTCTTCATCTGATCAAAAAAGTCAACGACTACTTCTGCTAGCGGCATCAAGTAATGCATTTCGACACGCTCAGGCGAGAGATATTCGAGTTTGCCGAGTTCGCCACGACGAGTTTGGCAAAGATCCATCAACGCGCCGGTGTAATCCTTTGGCGTGATGATGTCGACTTTGAAATACGGTTCTTCAATCGACTTGATGTAAACCGTTGGTGGCAACTCACTCGGGTTGTCGCAAATCTCTCGACTTCCGTCAGTCTTGGTGACTTGATATTGCACCGACGGCGCTGTCGCTATCAGTGCCAAGTTGAATTCGCGCTCAAGTCGCTCTTTGACAATCTCCATGTGCAACAAACCCAAGAAACCGCATCTGAAACCAAACCCGAGCGCGCCAGATGACTCGGGTGAGTAACTGATCGAAGCATCGTTAAGTTTCAACTTCTGCAAACTCTCACGCAGAGTTTCAAAATCATCTGCATCAATCGGAAACAGCCCGCAAAACACCATCGGCTTCGGGTCGCTATAGCCATCAAGTGGTTTTTCTGCAGGTCGAGATTCGTGAGTTACGGTCTCACCACTTCGGGCTTCACCGACATCTTTGATACCGGCAATCAGATAACCAACCTCGCCTGGTCCAAGTTCGTCGACCGGCGATGGCACTGGTCGTCGCACACCCACTTCAAGCGCTTCGTGCACGGCATTGGTTTGCATAAATCGAAGTTTCTCGTTGCTTCGCATACGACCGTTCATCACACGCACCGACGAAACAACGCCGCGATATTGGTCGTATTGACTATCGAAAATCAACGCTTGAAGTGGCGCATCGGCGTCACCCGTTGGGGCCGGAATCTTCTCGATGATCGCATCGAGCAACTCAGGCACACCATCGCCGGTCTTTGCCGAGATGCGCAAAATATCTTCGGCACGAATGCCGAGAACTTTTTCGATCTCCATCGCATATCTATCTGGGTCAGCAGCAGGCAAATCGATTTTGTTGAGTGCAGCAACTATTTCTAAATTGTTTTCAAGCGCCAAGTAACAGTTGGCAAGTGTCTGTGCCTCGATGCCTTGCGCGGCATCAACAACCAAAACAACACCTTCACATGCCGCCAATGATCGACTCACCTCGTAGCCGAAGTCAACGTGCCCAGGCGTGTCGATCAAATGCAAAATATGGTCACGCCATGACACGCGAACGTTTTGCGCTTTGATCGTGATGCCACGTTCACGCTCAAGGTCCATGCTGTCTAAATATTGGGCACGCATTTCACGGGCATCGACCGCTTTAGTCATCTCTAAAATGCGGTCTGAAAGTGTCGATTTACCGTGGTCGATGTGCGCAATGATCGAAAAATTTCGTATTCGAGATAGTTCCATTACGCCGTTTCTCCGAGAATTCGACCATCGCACTGATACCCAAAAAGCATGCGCGAGACGATGCCAAATTCTACACGGCTTATGTTTGGCAAGGCCTGACCCGCTGTTAGCCTTGGGGCGTGGCAAATATCAAATCGCAAAAAAAGCGCATCATCACAAACGCAAAAGCAACTGCTCGCAATAAAGCCGTTCGCAGCGAACTTCGCTCACGAGTAAAAAATGCTCTTGAGACAGCAGGCACACCAGAAAATCAAGAAGCCCTTCGCCTTGCCGTCAAGCGCCTTGACAAAGCTGCCGCAAAGCGCACGATTCATCCAAAACAAGCTGCTCGTCGCAAGAGCCGCTTGATGCGCAAACTCAACGCCGCTTCGGCGAAGTAGTTCTAGCCGAGTTACTCGGCCGATTAGTTCTGGTTGACGCCCCCATTCGACACAACCTCGCCACCAAGATTTCCATCGTTAGTTCTTCGCCGAGGTCTTTGCCACCGCGCAAATCAATGTCGGCACGCGCCAGCAATTGAATCGCCTGGCTAACACCAGAGCCGCCAATTCGACGATATTGACTGAGATATTTCTTGCCCTGAAATTCGCTTTTGCCGCCGATCAAAGTCAAAACATCGTTTGCGCTGTGCAACTCTGGACCGTCAAGTCGCATCAATTTCGAAAAATGCGTGTGCAATAGCGCCATCACTTGCAGCGGATGATATTCACCACTGCGTGTCATGCGATGCAACATATCAATGGCTTTCGCTGAATCACCAGCGTCGATTGCGTCGGTTAAATCCCATGGTTTGACGCTGCCAGCATCACCCAAAAATGCGGCGACGTCATCGCTCGAAAGTTTGCGCGATGTGCCATATGTCGAGACCAACACGTCGATCAACCCAGGCAACCTAGCCTGATCTTCGCCAAGCCAATCAATTATTTGATTCAACGCGATTGGCTCAAGAGTCAAACCTGATTCACCAAATCTCTCTAAAAACCAAGTCACTAACTCTTGGCGTTTTGCCGGTGGGGTTGTCGCCATCACAGTTGCACCGGCACGTTTCAATGCATCTGAAACAGATTTGGCCAATTTGCCAGATGCGCTCAGCACCAAGTGCGTACTGTCGACCGGGTGCTCGAGATACTCGACCAAACTCGAAAGTTCGCCAACTGTTGCTTCTGAAATTTCTCGAATCACCACGACTCGCTCTTCGCCAAATAGTGACATCGTCTCGGCCGACGAAATCGCACGACGAATTGCGTCTTCACGCTCTTGGGCACTTGCCGCCCCGGCATCATGGGTCTCTAAAATCGTGCTTCGGTTTTCGTCTGTCGCCATCGACTTGATCAGTTCGCGAGTGATGTCGCTTACTTTGTCTGAAACCAATCGCGGATCAGAACCGGTAATCAGATGAATCGTCACGACTACACGCTAGAACGTCGGTGTCGCAGAGCAATTATTCCCAGAAAAACTCCGAGCCAAAGGGCAAGATTTGCCACGCCTTCAAATCGAAGTCGCGCGAAAATTTCAGCAACCCACCAGACCCACCGCACGCCAACTTGAATCGGCAACATCATCAGATCACCAATCTGGTCGAGACCAAAGTTGCCAATCAACGCCGAAAGCAATGCCATCGGCAAACCCACCAACATCACTAAGCCGGCAATTGGCACCGACAGGACATTGGCAATAATGCCGGTCGCCGAAGGCAGACCAAAAATCAAAATCGCAACTGGCATCACACCAAGTTGTGCGGCAACTGTCGCTCCGATGAGTTGAGCCAACCATTTCGGTCGCCTCACAATTTTTGCCAACGGCTCAGCACCAATACACAAACCACAGGTCGCACCAACTGACATGAAAAAGCCGACCGACCAAGCCAAAAGTGGATCAACAACGACTGCCAATAGAACCGTCAGTGCGATCAATCGCATAGTTCTGGTTGGTCGACCAAATGCGACAGAAAGAAATGCGAGTCCAGCCATCGTTGCCGCACGCACGACTGACGGCTCAACGCGTGTGATCAATACGAACCATACGAGAACCCCGAGTGTGGCAAAAATGCGTAGTCGGTTTTTCAAGCGCGATAAAAGCGGCGAAAGTGCGGCGAGCACAAACGAAACATTTTGACCCGATACGGCCACCAGATGCGCAAGCCCAGATTTTCGAAAAGCGTCAATCATCGCCTCTGACTGCCGCGTGTCGTCACCAATTACCAGGCCAGTAAACAACGCTTGATCATCATTCTCAAGCGAGTCTGAACCAAGTTTGACAAGATCACGCACACGTTGAACACTGCGCAAAATTGGCGCCGCTGCAAGACGCTTTTCGTCAACAAACTCAGGGCGAAATTTGCCTTTGATATGTTGTGCGAGCCATCTTGATTCGGTTCTTGTTTCGAACGGCTCACGCCGCCCGCGCACAAGAACCTGCTCTCCTACTTTGGTGCCAGCCAATCGCCAAGCGGGTTGACCATATGCATACACAACAAAGCGATCGCGTCCGATTTCAAGCGTGGTGCGAGTTGCCGCGCCGATATTTTGCGGGTCGCTCATAACAGTTGCGTATCCCTCGTAATCACCGAGCCGCACATTGGCAAAGTCATTGAGTGCACGTTGCGAATTAATTGCGCCAAATACGAAGATCGAAATCAAAACTGAAGCCAGTGATCGCGAGATCATCGACCGACGCAGTGCAATAACACAACTAATTGCCACTGCAATCAAAATTGAAAGACAAACCGTTTTGCTCGCGCGCGCAACACACAAATACACGGCGACACCGAACACAATCAGCCAATCGTGGCGCCGCACATCGTACGATGTAGTCATGGCTGGCAAGTCTCGACGCGTGGTGCCCGATGGCATCGTCGCTCATCGCAACGCAGTGCGCCGACGCGGCGGTCTAATTGCAACTGCTCTTGCTTTTGGCTTGCTCGTCGTCGGCCTCGTGTTGCTTGCGTTGCCTGGCTCATTAACTGGCTTGCTCGGTTTCGTTCTTACCTTTATTGCGTTGCCGACCATGCCGCTGTTCGGCATACCGGCCTCGGGTGGCTTCACTCTTTACGCGCTGAGTTTTATTTCGAGCATGTTGCTGTGGTGGATTATCGGTCACTACGCAAGCCTTCGCGCAATTCGAGAAGTTATCGCTAGTTGGCCAGAATGGCGTCGAGAATTTCGACCGCTGGCAATTGGTTTGGTGCTTGGTTCATTGGTTTCGCTCGCTCTCGCAGCGTTAGTTCTCGGCGCGCTTTAGCCAATCCGCGCGATAGTCGCCCACCCGCCAACCCGCGGCGCGCTCTAGTTAACCCGGGCACGCGGCAAGATTTCGCTTAACTTCGCGGGCCCAATGCCGCGCACCTTCAACAAATCTTCAACTTTCAAGAACGCACCATTTTTTTCGCGATACGCAACTATTGCTTTTGCCGTTGACGGCCCTACGCCCGGTAATTGTTCGAGCTCTATTACCGACGCCAAATTTATGTTGATCAGTTGGGGCACCGCGCTGTTTGTTGCGCCGGTCGCAACACCCGTCGCACCACCGCCACCACCTGCACCGCCGGATATACCGCCCACACCGCCAGCACCACCTGCTTGTGGTCGATTTGTAATCACATGTGGCTTTTCGCCCCGCTTGGGCACATAAATTTGCTCACCCTCGTTCAAGACAGTCGCCAAATTTATTACATCAAGATTTGCGGCACTAGTTGCACCGCCCGCGGCAACAATACCGTCATTAATACGTGAGCCAGATTTAAGTCGATAGACACCGGGGTTGTTCACAGCCCCGGCAACATGCACTGTGATTATCAGTGGCATCGCGCCGACTGTCGGCGCACTTGCAAAAATTGTTGTGCCTGAGGCAACTGTTGTGCTTGCGAAACTCAAATTCGCTTCGGGCGGAGGCGGCGGTACTTGAACCAGCCACCAGCCTGCAACGCCGACAAATGCGACGCTCAACACGCTGCCAATCATTCGCGATGCACCAAACCACTTGATGCGGTTAGAGTTCAGAAAATTTTTCATCGCCCAATGTGGGCGCAAACCTCACCAAGAGGCAGAAATTAGAAAAGGCGTGCCGTCAGTTTCTTGCGATGGTCGGCAGAGTTTAAAACAGGCGTGCCGTCAGTTTCTTTCGATAGTCGGCAGTGCGCGGGTCGTTTGGCCCCATTTTGGCAAGCACCTCAAGAAACTCACGCTTGGCGTCTTCGTCGGTCTTGACCCGCACCAACAAATCAGTCAGCTGCTTGTCATAGTCGTCTTGCGGCACAAACGCAGCACGCGCCGCAGCAATCGAAGTGCGCACACGCTCGGTTTCGGGCACTGTCTTCAACAACTCGAGTGCCGCAGCGCAATCTTTTCGCGCAGTCAATAAGTCGGCAAGCGCGACGACAACACTTTCGTTAGTTGGCTCAGCCTCAAGTGCTTGCCG
>Ga0214923_10002977_pt1 | contig 21751 bp, 23 predicted proteins | sample LL1510_MetaG_FD_177993 | JGI IMG/M metagenome (GOLD analysis project Ga0214923, IMG submission 177993) | Freshwater microbial communities from Lake Lanier, Atlanta, Georgia, United States - LL-1510 | ecosystem: Environmental > Aquatic > Freshwater > Lake | place: USA: Georgia | collected...
TATGTTCATGGGTTTCCTTCTATGTTCATGGGTTTCCTTCTATGTTCATGGGTTTCCTTCTATGTTCATGGGTTTCCTTCGCTTAATGCTAACATAATAAGTTAACTATAAGAAAACAGTAATAATTCTTCAATTGTAAAATCGTCTGATTGTCTTATCTTTATAAATAGATAAATTTCTTTAAATTAAAGATTATATATTCAATTTTTTAATTTAAAGATGCTTATGCAGAACGATTCTTACGGCTTCTACAATAAGATTTTCTATGTCCAGTTCTTGTGCGCTTACATCCATTCTTAAGACGACATTTGGTGAAAGTTCTACCACGGCAATTGGATGTTTTAAGACGAGAACGGTATACTTGCTTACGAGTAAGAGGTATCATTATATTACTTAAATATTTTATTTGTTTAAAAAATTTAAAAATTCCTAAATTTTAACGTTTATATTTTCTTGTTTTACACTTTTTTCCTCTTTTACGCATAGTTTTTCTTCTTCTTGAACCTCTTTTACCAGCCATTTGTATCAACCCATATGGGTTTGATTTACCTGTAAAAACTAAATTTTGACCATTGTACATAGGACAACTATACATTATACATTATCTTGATATTAAAATTTATTCTGGAAACTTTTTAACAACTACTTCAGATGGGTTTTCTCCTATCTTAACTCCATTATTATTAACTTTTTCCACTGGGTCTACTTTTTCAATATTATCTATATGTTCATTTTCTATATTTTTTGTTAGTTCAGCACTTGGTATTTTATCTACAACTTCTTCAGCATTTTTAATCGCTTCAACTTGTTTTTTAACTTTTTCTTTGTCTTCAGCTATTTTTTCTTCAGCATTTGCCTTTATTTGTTGCACCTCAGCTGGTTCAGGAATTTTATCCTGAACAACTAGTTGTTCAGATATAGTTTCTAATTTTTTTATTTGATTTTGAGCTGTTTCAAGTATTTTTTGCTCTACAATCGCTTCATATATTTTTAAACCATTAACATAATCCATTTCACATGTTAAATATAATTTAATAATTAATGCTCTAGTTTCAACTACTATTTCTTGTAACCTTTGTTCAGTCAATGATGGACTAACACGAATTTGTTTTTTATCCGTTTGTGGATCTATTGTATAAACAAAAATTTGATTAATAATTGTTAATAATGCCTGTTGATTTTTATTTGTTGTTTGAACCATTTTTTTTAAATTTTCAGCATAACTAGTAAATAATTTGTTAGTTAAGGGACCTTTATATTTTTTCTCAAATAATGGTTCTGAACCTTTACACTTATCCATTTTATGATAATCTCTTAATTTTATATCACTAAATTTTGTTATTTCTGGTGGTAATGGATTTTTATTACCAGCAAATACATTGTAAAATATTTGTAAATCACTTAAAAAAACCTTTCGGGTATTTTCCGACATACCTGTAAATTTTCCTGTCTTAAAGACATAATTATCATCATAATAAAGTTCCTCTAATTCTGGAATGCCTGGTTCCTCATCTAAGTTTTTTTGTTGTCCATCATCTCCAATATTCATATTACAAAATTTTGGACCAACAGTTATTTCACCATTAGCATCGGGTTCTAGTGATTGTTTATTCTGTAAAGAACTTATACGATCATCACAAATATTCAATTTATAAATATCTCTTGGTACACCCTTAGGGATTATTCCTTTTTCATATAAAGATGCCCTAACTGTGTTTCCTTCAACATCTTTATAGACATAAATTGGATTAATAGTTGTTATAATAGCAGCAAAAATATGGGCAATTTTAATATAAAATTTAGCAATAGCTATACAAATACGCTTTTTTTTAATTGAGTTTTGAATGTCAAGATTATCTAACATATCTTTATTAAAAAATATTACTTTATCTCTATCAATTTCATTAATTTCAACACCATCTTTAATTCTTTGCGATAAATATGTAATTTCTAAATCAGTAAAATATCTTTGAATAATATCTGATGTTAGTATAACTAATTTGTCACAATATTCTTTATTGTATAGTTTTCTTAAGCTTTTGAAATCCATAGTTAAAATATAATATGTTGCTATATAGTCTAAGATTTGAGATATAGATTTAGGCTTTAATTCATCACTTTGTTCTTTATTATGAGCACTAGTGCTATTCGTTGATGTTTGGTTTCCCATATATTATATATTTAAAAAAAGTATTTAAAGTAAACTAAAAAAAATATTTGAATATATATATGAAGAATTCTAAGTTTATTAATTATATTTTTGGTATTATTATTATTTTACTAGTTTTGTATGTTTTATATTATTTTATTAATAATTTTACATCAAAAACTACCTATAATAATATGAGCTTTTATAAAAATAAAACTTTTCGCACAACATGTAAATATGCTGATGTTGAATTTACAACAAGTTCTGATGGTCAAACATTATATATAACTGTTAATTATAAAGATTTAACTGGTGTTAGTGCTATTCATATTCATACAAATAATAATGGTATGCCCGGACCAATATTAGCCTGGTTAGGTACAACTACAGAATGGCAACATGGTGTTGCACAAAATACACCAGGTTCAAATTCTCCTTGTTGTAGCCCTGATAATCCTTTATGTGTTTTAGCAGCGCCTGAAAATACTCCCAATTGTAAAAATTTGTCTAACACTGTTCAAAGATATACAGTACAAAATAGAAATTGTAAAGATTGTCCATGGCTAGAAAACGGTACATTATTAGATGTTCATGGATTTAATTTCCAGAAAGTAATTAATGGTAAGCCTACTAATGAAAAACCAGGGGCAGATATGATTATTAATGTACCATTTACACTTGTTAATAATTAAATAAAATTGATTTAAAAATAAATTATCTAATACAATAAACAATAATAATAATGAATAACGAAAGAAGTAAAAAGAATAAAGACAATAGTTTAATAACTTTACAAGAAAAAGCAAAGCTTTGGAATGTTTTTGAATCAGAAGTTATTAACCCCGATAAACCAAAAGAACCACTTGAATGTTTATATAGAACTGCCGGAGATAGAGAAAATTGCGAACGTTGCCAATTTGCATTAGCATTTTCAGACGAAGGATTTCTTACTTGTACTAATAATAAATGTGGTATTATATATAAGGATATATTAGATCATTCGCCTGAATGGAGATATTATGGTGCTGATGATAACCAAAGTTCAGACCCTACTAGATGTGGAATGCCTATTAATCCACTTCTAGAAGAATCTTCATTTGGATGTAAAGTTTTGTGTATCGGTAAATTGTCTTATGAAATGAGGAAAATAAGAAGATATACCGAGTGGCAATCAATGCCTTATAAGGAAAAATCTCAATATGATGAATTTCAAAGAATCACAATTTACGCTAACAACGCAGGAATATCAAAAAAAATTATTGATGATGCTATAAGATATCATAAAAAAATATGTGAATACGAACAAACATTCAGAGGTGATAATAAAGATGGATTAATGGCAGCATCTATTTATATCTCATGTAGAATTAATAATTATCCAAGAACTGCGAAAGAATTAGCATCTATATTTAATTTAGATGTAACAAGTGCTACTCAGGGATGTAAAAATGCTCAAACAATTTTGAATATTCTTGAGAAGGATATGGATAACAAGGATAAAACTGCTTTTTGTAAAACTAAACCTGAGGACTTTATTGAAAGATATTGTAGTAAACTTAATATTAATTCCGAATTAACTAAATTATGTAAGTTTATTGCTATTAAGATTGAAAAGAAAAATTTAATGCCAGAGAATACACCCCATTCTATTGCTGCTGGAATAGTTTACTTTATCGCACAATTATGTAAGTTGAATGTATCAAAACGCGAAGTAAAAGCAATTAGTGAGATTTCAGAGGTAACAATAAATAAATGTTTTAAGAAACTACAAAAAATGACAGAGGAGTTAGTTCCTTCAGTCATATTAAATAAATATAATCAATTATCAGCAACGGCATAAATTATTTTGGTTTTATACGACGTATACGCTGTCTTAAAATTTCTTCATCAGATACGAACTAAATATTTTCCAAATACATGAAACGTTATGATTTTTATTTTACACCCTTGAAGATTTAGAATGGCACCTTTGCGCCAAATTTACACCCTTGAAGATTTAAAATGGGACAAAACCCTTAAGGGAAACAATATTTATTCTTTTTTATTATAAGTATGACACATAAGAGCAAAGATTATAAAATTTCTGCTGTTAAGTATTATTTGAATAGCAAAAATAATATTAGAAAAACTTGTAAAATCGTTGATTGTAAGAAATCTACAGATGGATACAAAGATATATAACTTCTAAAAATCTTACAAGAAGAAATAGAAAATGTGTATCTTATAAAATTACTAAACCGCAAGTGAAAACTGCGTTAGAATTGTTACACCTTTTTGCATCCAAAATGCCCAAAAGTGTTCACTTTTCTCATTCAATAAAAAATAAATATTTTACACCTTTTAACATTTCAAACTTCGATTTTTATTATTTCCAATTATTTAAAACTGTATCCAAATCATCTTCTTCATTTAAATTTTCAACAAGATAATTTGGACTATAAATTTTCATTATATTTGGTTCTCTTATTTTTTCCCATAACCATTTTCTTAATTGTTTTTTGAATTTTAAACAATAATACAAATGACGAAAATTATTTAATATTTGTATGTCTCGTTTTATTTCAATTAAACTAGTATTATTTAGTATTTCCAAAATAGGATTATTATTACAAATTAATATTTTTAGATTTTCTGGTAAAGTTGGCAAAGAAGTTAATTGATTATTATTACAATACAATATTTTTAGATTTTTTGGTAAAGTAGGCAAAGAAGTTAATTGATTAGTACTACAATATAATCTTTCTAGATTTTCTGGTAAAGTAGGCAAAGTAGTTAATTGATTATTATTACAAATTAATACTTTTAGATTTTCTGGTAAAGTAGGCAAAGAAGTTAATTGATTATTATTACAATATAAAATTTTTAGATTTTTTGGTAAAGTAGGCAAAGAAGTTAATTGATTAGTACTACAATTCAATCTTTCTAGATTTTCTGGTAAAGTAGGCAAAGTAGTTAATTGATTATTATTACAAATTAATACTTTTAGATTTTCTGGTAAAGTTGGCAAAGAAGTTAATTGATTATTTTCACAATATAAATTTTTTAGATTTTTTGGTAAAGTAGGCAAAGAAGTTAATTGATTATTATCACAATATAAATTTTTTAGATTTTTTAGATTTTTTGGTAAAGTAGGCAAAGAAGTTAATTGATTATTAGAACAATATAATATTTCTAAATTTTTTGGTAAAGTAGGCAAAGAAGTTAATTGATTATTTTTACAAATTAATACTTTTATATTTTCTGGTAAAGTTGGCAAAGAAGTTAATTGATTATTTTCACAATATAATATTTTTAGATTTTCTGGTAAAGTAGGCAAAGAAGTTGTCATTTTAGATATTCAAAGGTTTAAATGTATATTATATACTTTAAATAATTTTGTTTCAATTTTTTAATTGAATAATCGGCATTTGAAATGTTAAAAGGTATAAATAGTTTTATTTTTTATTTACGATGGCTATAAAATAAGCCAACGCTACCTCTGCGTTCAATTTGTTTTTTACACATTTTTAAACATACATCAGGAGGTTGTTGAATCCGTGATTCATTATTTATCATTTTATTATTTATCATTATATTAACAGTATCTAATTGAGATTTATCTTCTTTATCCCATTTAAACCCATAATTCTTAAATAAATATTCATCATTAAATTTAAAATCAGGATTATTTGGCAAATTACCATTCTCAGAAATATATTTAGAAGCCCAATGATTATTCATAATTTCATCAGATGGTAAGTCTCGTAATGATATCATATTATCTATTATCTTCGAAGAATTATTATAAGTTCTAACTTTTCTATGTGTATTTGCTTTTTGTCTTTAGCAAATCCCCGAATATGTGAACCATGATAACTAACACTGTTAGACCCAGAATAAACGTTTCTGTGTGTTTTTCCCATATAAATACATAGTTATATTAATAAGTTTTTAAATAGTTTTATATGTATAATTCTAATATTATTAAATTCGTATATTACCAATATAAAAATACTTAATATTAATATATAATGTCAAAAATACCAAAAGTTGTATTTATTGTTCCATATAGAAATCGTCCACAACATAAGTTCTTTTTTTCAAATTATATAAAAACTATTATGGACGAAAGTATTTTAAAGGATGATTATGAAGTTTATTATTCACATCAATGTGATATAAGAGCTTTTAATAGAGGAGCCACAAAAAATATAGGATTTTTAGCAATAAAAAAAAAATATCCTGATAATTATAAAAATATAACATTTATTTTTAATGATATAGACACAATTCCATTTTCAAATATTTTTGATTATGAAACAGTTTCTGGGGTTGTAAAACATTTTTATGGTTTTAATTATGCTCTTGGAGGAATTGTAGCAGTTAATGGTTCAGATTTTGAATTAACAAATGGTTATCCAAATTTTTGGGGTTGGGGAATGGAAGATAATGTTTTACAAACAAGATGTGAGAAAAAAGGTATTAAAATAGATCGTAGTCAGTTTTTTTCTATTGGAAATCCGAATATTTTACATTTATTTGATGGAGTTCAAAGAATAATTAATCGTAAAGATCCTTGGAGAGCAACACATGATGATGGTGTAGATGGTTTAATGACAATTCATAAATTACGTTATACAATAGATAGTGAATCAACAAATCCTTTAGACAATGTTTATGTGATATCTTCAAATAAAATGTTTGTAATAAATATATCCACATTTATGACAGCAATTAAATTTGAACATGATAATTATGATAAATATGATTTACGAGAACCAAAAAGAAAAATTATACATCCAAATAGAATTAAAACTAACAAAATAGATCATATTACAGATGATTGGTCAAATATCCCATTTTATCCAACAGCTGAAAAGAGAAATGAGATGATTCAAAAATATGGTAAAAAAGAAGCAGAGAAAATTATTGAATATAGTTATGATCATTCTACTGATCCAACTAAAGAAGTTCATCCGCCACTGCCTCCTGAAACATATGAAAAAATGCCAATACAATCTTCACAACAACCAGCATCTCAATCAATATTAAATAAAATACAACAATATAATGAATTAATGCGCAATATGAATTCTTCTGAACGTATAATTCCTCCAGGTATAAATAAATTTTCTCCAGCTTATGCTAGAATAATAGCCGCAAAACTAAAAGCAACAGCTTCAGCAAGTATAAAATTGGGTGGTGTATATCGTGGTGTATATCGTTAATAATTTATAATTTTATTATGTAAACATTATAAAAATAATTTATAAATAATTCTTATAATGTCTATTAAATCTCTGAATGATATTAAGCATGCGTTTTATATAAATTTAGTTCATAGAAAAGATCGTAAAGAACATGTAGAGAATGAATTAGAAAAAATAGGAATTAAAGCAACAAGATTTAATGCTATAAAAATGACAAATGGAGCAATTGGATGTAGTATGAGTCATTTAAAATTGTTGGAAGATGCTAAGAAAAATAATTTAAAGCATATATTAATAGTAGAAGATGATATTAAATTTCTTGATGTAGATGTATTTAAAACTCAAATAAATAAATTTTTAGAAAAACATGAAAATAAATGGGATGTAATATTATTAGCAGGTAATAATATGCCTCCATATGAGAAAATAGACGATACATGTGTAAAGGTAAGTCGTTGTCAAACAACAACCGGTTATCTAGTAAATGGTCATTATATAAATGTTCTCGCGGCAAATGTAAAAATGGGTCTTACAAATTTATTGAATAAACCAGATGAAAAATCAAAATATGCGATAGATAAATTTTGGTTTGTTTTACAAAATTCTAGTAAATGGTATTTAATAACGCCTTTAACAGTAGTTCAACGTGAAGATTATAGTGATATAGAACAAAAAGTAATAAATTATCAAAAAATGATGCTGGATTTGGATAAGGCAGAATTATTTAAGGCAATAAAAGAAATGCGTGAAAAAGTAAAGATGATAAATTCTTAAAGGCAATTTTTTAACTAAAATCTTCAAAATATTTGTTAGTTTGTAAATTCAACATATTTTTTTTAAGAATGGGGTCTAAATAATAACCAATAGCATAATCTTCTAAATATTCTTTAGATATTTGATTTTTTTTAGAAATTAATTGTTGAACAGCTAAATCAGATAATATATACAATCGTCCAGTACAATATTTAGTTTCAAGGATAGGTAAATTTTTTGGTAATTCTGGATGAATATTATGATATTGGCTAATATATGGTTTGTCAACGTGAATGATATGTCCAGCGTAATGAATTTTAGGTATTTGTTTTAAGAGTAAGTTTTTAATAGTATCAAAAAATTGAGGTTGTAACAGATTTTGGTCATCATCAGTTTTAAAGATATAACTAAAAATAAATTCTTTATGAATTGCTTCATATGCTGAAATTACTTTTTTAGGTAGAGAGTTATAATCATCGTTTACATTTACGTATAAAATATGTTGTTCTTTATCAATTAAATAATCAGTTGTTAGTTGTGGGTTACCTATAACATGAAAATATGGCATAGAAGTAAAATTATGTAGCCAAGTTTCTTTTTGTTTTAAAGCTTTATGTCTATATTTTTGACAATTAAAAATAAGTAGTATAAAATCGTGTATTTTATTATTCATAATAAAAGAATAATTTATTTTTTAAGTTATAGTATTTAAAAAATAATAAACTATGATAATAAATGATTCTTATGCTTAATAGTTTAAAGAAAAATAAATTAAATAAACATTTAAATGGTAATACAAATAGTTTATTGACATTATCAACGTGTTGGTATATATTAAAATCAAAATTTAATATTAAAACTTATTTAAATTGGATAAAAAATATATTATCAATAGTAAATAATTTTAATCTAGTTATATATACAGATGCTAAATCGTTAAATCAAATATATAGTTTAATAGATATATCAAATAAAAAAATAAAAATAATAATAAAACCTTTTGAAGAATTTTATACATATAGATACAAAGATTTTTGGATAAAAAATCATGAAAAAAGTGATTTAACTTTACATCAACATACAGATTGGAAATTAAATATGTTATGGAATGAAAAGGTATTTTTGGTTAATGAAACAATAACAAAACGATATTATGATACACTATATTATGGATGGTGTGATATAGGTTATTTTCGGAATAGAGAAAATGATCTACACACAAGACATTTATTAAAATGGCCAAATAATAAAAAACTATTAAGTAGTCCTTTTAATAATAGTTGTATACATTATGGTTGTGTTCAAAATAATACAATAACATATGTAAAAATATCAAATGATATTAAGAATCATTACATAACAAGTCAACCATTAATTCAATTTGAAGAGTGTTGTTTTGCTGGTGGGTTTTGTATTTTAAAGCGCGAATTAATAAATATATATGTGAGATTATATGATGAAAAGTTAATGTATTATTTTACAAATAATTTTATAATAAAGGATGATCAAACAATAATAATGGATATAATATTTAATAATCCTCAACTGTTTTATATACATACAGAAGATAATATAAGATTTGATAATTGGTTTATGTTTCAGCGGTTACTTCTTTAAATGCTTTTTTAAATATATTATTTGCTTCTTTAAATGCTTTTTTAAATATATTATTTTTCAGATTGCTTCTTTAAATGCTTTTTTAAATATATTATTGGGTTCTTTACCAAAGGTGTAAAAATATTTGTAAAATCCAATTTTTAATTAATTTTTATATTAATCCAATCCTCTAAAAATAAATCTGATGTTACTTTATTTGTCTCTTTTTTAAACCACTCATCTGGATAACATACTATTTTACTATTACTTGTATTTAAATAAGCTCCCCACCAACTAAACGTGCTATTTGCAATTATATTATGTTCACACATACTCATTAATAATAATTGTTCCCAATCAGATAACTCTGATGAAGCTCTCTCAAAATGTATTAATTTTTGAGTTAAACTTTTTAGTTGAGTAATTATCATCTCTGACTCTGATATACTATCATCCTCACAAAAATATAAAACATTTATCATCTTATTTAACTCATCTATGTTTAATTCACTTATTATATATTTTAATGCATTATAGTAATAATTAACACCCAATAAAGGATAAATATTTGGATATTTTTTATAATCTCCAAATCTAAAATGTATCGAAATTGTCATATTATTTTCAAAATCTATATTTACTTTTTTCCTTATAATTATTTTTTTTAACTCTATTTTCATCATCTTACAAATTGTCTCTTTACAATTATTAAAATATTTCGGACTTTGAAAATAACCAACTAACAAACTACCCATATTTTTATCAAAATTTTCTGGTAATTCATTATATGTAAAATCTTTTTCATATATCAAATTTAACCAAGGAATTTGTTTTTGATCTTTTAAAAATGGACGAAATTCTTTTAAAAATGTATCCCAATATGTATATCGTATTACAACACCATTTTTACCATTTCCTAATTGAGTATTATTTAAAAAGAAAAACGCCTTTTGATATTTTATTGCATAGGCTATTGTTGTAAATATCTGAAATAATTGATTACCTAAACCTCCACATAATTTACATGAAATCATCTTAAATATATTATTAATTTTAATATATTTAAGTTCTATTAAATCTTATTATTTATATACATCTCAAATAACTATAAAGCTTAAGTTTTCATTGTTTATAAATTTTTTATTTTGTTTAATTACAAAACAAAAATCAATATTATTTTATTTTATTTCTATTAATTTATTACGCAGATATTCTGCCACAATATAAATTTTATATTTTGTTAGTTCCAAAAATATTAAATAATCTTTATATTAGTTTAATTAACTAAAAATTATCAGTAAAATCAAAAGCCTCGTTGCTTTGTGTTTTGTTAGCTAACGCATAATCACCAACACGTTTTTCAAAGAAATTTGTTTTTCCTTCGAGACTAATTAATTCCATCCAATCAAATGGATTAATAACATTATAAATCTTTTTATAACCTAGTTGAACGCATAAACGATCTGCTACAAATTGAATATATTGAGTCATTAGTTGACTATTCATACCAATTAATTTACACGGTAAAGCATCGCAAATAAATTCTGTTTCAATTTCAACAGCTTCCTTGATAATTTCATGAATACGAGTTTTATCCATTTTTTTAATCAATTTAGAATATAAAAGCACAGCAAATTCGCAGTGAAGAGCTTCGTCTCTTGAAATTAATTCGTTACTGAAAGTTAATCCCGGCATTAAACCGCGTTTCTTTAGCCAAAAAATGCTACAAAATGCACCACTAAAAAATATGCCTTCCACACAAGCAAACGCAACCAAACGCGTTGCAAAACTTGATCTATTATCATGAATCCATTTTTGAGCCCAATCAGATTTATTTTTAATACAAGGATAATTTGATATAGCATTAAATAATTTATGCTTTTCTTCCTTATCTTTAATATACGTTTCAATCAAAAGACTATACGTTTCACTTTGACATGTTAAAATTCCATTAAAAATACCACGATGTTTTTTAGGTTCGTTAAAGCAGTATGTTGATTCATTTTCAGATATTTTTTCAATACTGACTATTTTAGAAACAACATCCATTGTGTCATTTAATCTTTTACAATATATTAAATTTAATCTTTTTGGAGAAAATCCTAATTCAATAAGTTTATTAACAGATTTACCTGTTATATATAAAATATAGTACTTTTTATACATATAATAATCATAATTTTCACTTCCGTTAATTAAACGTTTTGTTGGTTTATATTTTAATCTTATATTTGTTTGAATTCCTAATGTAGTTAGCATTAATTGAACATCTTGTAAAAATTTAAAATTACTACACGAAATTTGTATTGATGTAGAATCTTTATTTGTATTTAATTTAATACATCCATTGGCATCAACATATCCTTCTAACCACCGAAGACGCACATCTTTACTATAATTAATAGGAACTATATATTTTTCTTTATTTATATAATTTGTAACATAGAATTTAATAGGATTTTCAATATTTTGTAGCGTATAGTATTTAAAGTTTTTAATTAGTTCCCTTGGATAATTATTACAATAACTCCCATTCCCACAGAAAAACCCGTGAATATAGGGATTTAAAAACTCATCATAGTCATCAAATTCAATAACTGGAGTATAATATTTTTCTAATATATCACCTACTTTTAGATCAATAGTTTTTACTTCTTCACATATACATTTCCCTGGATGATATTGGTTAACTTTTTGTATTAACCATTTATGACCAGGAGAGCAATCTAATTCCATACCATTTGATAATACAACTTTATAAATTTCCTGATCTCCAGTATATTTTACCTCAACGCTTGAAAATTCTTCCCCATTCCAAATATTAACAAATGTATTTTCTAAATCTTTAATGCTAAAATAACCCTTATCTGTTAAAATCTTTGTTGTTCCGGTTACACAATGAATATTTTCCATAGCTATTTGAAATCCATAAAAAGCTCTAGCTTCAGATAATTGAACATCCCTCATAAAACGTTGCGCTAAATTTTCCAAAACAATTCCATCAGATGCGGCAAAAAAAGCTAAAATCATAGAAATAAACATTTTTTCATCCTTATTAAGACCATCCCAATGTGTTAAATCTTTAGATAAATCTATTTCTTCAGCTCTCCAAAAACAATCTACTTGTTTTTTATACATTTTCCAAATATCTTGGTGCGATATTGGAAACATAACAAATCTATTATCGTCTGGTGCTAGTAAGGGTTCAATATTTGTCTTAGACATCCTAAATAATATATAGAATAGATTTTATATATTTTTTATTAATACATTCTTTTTTTAAAAATTTAATAAATTATTAATATAAGAATGAGCTTACCATTAGCCGAGAGAGATTTACATTTATTACAAATTGAGCAAGAAATACGCAATAAAAAGAAATTATTAGTTAAGAAGAAAAAAGATTTGGATAAAAAACACAAACTAAATCAGTACTTGAGCGATGTAAAAGAAGATTATTCAAAGTATTATGATTATATTTTGAACGAAAAACAACAACAACACGACGCACTTATATTACTTAAGGAGTATATTGATGATTTAATAAAGACAGAACATCTAGTAGATGACCAACTTAGAATCGCAAAACATGATCAAAAAGATATTATTAATCAAATTAACAAAGTTAAGGCTGAATTAAATGAACTTATTGAATAATGTTTTTGTTTAAAAAATATAATAATTATATATATATGTCTGCAACTGTCATTCAAGATATATTAAATAATGGGCGAGCTATAAATAATACTTTGGGAAAAAAAATAGAATTATTAAATGCTCATAATACCTCATTTAATCAACAACTAACAAAAAGATTAAATGATATTATTACAGCAATTGATGCGTTTAAATCAACAAATCTTCAAGGTTTAACTGAAACTAAAAACAAACTTACCGCAGTAACTACTGAATTAGAAACAACTAAACAAAATTTAGAACAAACACAAACTGAATTAAATAGAGTAAAACAAGAATCTACTAACATTCAAAATGAATTACAAACTACTAACACTAAAAAAAATGAATTAGAACAACAACTTCAATATTTGGAACAACGTATTCAAAATTTAGACACCGAATATAAAAATAAGATAAATGAAGTTAGACAAGATATGACTGAAAAATCTACTCAAGAGAAAAAAGCTATGCAAACCGAATTTGATAATCAAATTACCGCCATTAATTATGAAAAAACACAATTACAACAAGAAATTAACAATGCTAAACAGGCACAAACTGATGCTGTTAATAAATTGGCTGATTTACAAAAAGAACAAGACGGATTAATTGAAAATTTAGGAACAATTAATGCATTTCTCGCTCAACAATTAAACTTAATTGATTCAATCAAAACAGAAGAACCTGATATTAGTAATTTTACCAATTTGTTAGATACAATTCAACAAGGTTTAACTGGTGTAATTACAGGAATAAATAGCGCTGTTGCTACTAATGTTAATACAACATCACAACCAAGTGTTTATGATATTGAAAAAAATATAAATAATTTAAGGGCTCTAAGAAATGAACAAGATAAACGCGAATATTTACGATTTATGAAAGGTCTTCCTAATGGTGTAATTAAAAATCAAATAGATAATAATATAACTCTGTTTGATAGAGGAGATAGAAATGCTGAAGATATAATTAGAAATATATTACAAACAAATAATATTGAGGTTCCTATTTTAAGAAAAACTGGTGGAAAACGTAGACGTAAAACAATGAAAAACCGTTATAAAAGAACTCATAAGAAAATGAGAGGTGGCTATCTATGGAAACAAAATAAAAACCTAGATAATGCTAGTTCTATCTTAATTGTATCATCTAATTCTAATTCTAATTCAAAATCATTAACTTCTAAGAAAACACAAAAAAAAAAAACACATCGTAAATCTTATAAATAATTAATTAGATTTAAGTTTACTTAACATTCCTCTTAAACCAGGCAAATTAAAACATGTTTCTGGCCATCTTCCTCGTATTTCTTTAATTAATAAATTAGATAAATAACATCTTTGTCTTATAATATTTTTACGATGTTGAAACACTTTTTTCCATTTTTTTTGAATTATACGCAACCAAAATGTTTTTAAAATAGCAATTGCTTCTTGTGTAGGCAAAATTATGTATTCTCCAATCTCAGGTTTTATATAGTTTGGATTTCTAATTATATTCATATAATTTCTTATTGTTGGATGTGTTGAATTAAAGTTACTCAGATTTGAATATACCATCTTTAGTAAATCTATTTTATCATTTATCCTATTCATCCTACTTAAATTATTAGTATAATATGAACTTGGAAAATTAAATACTGTTTCATATTCTTCATCAGTATCTGAGTCTCCATATTCATCCAAATCATATTCATCAAAATCATATTCATTTAAATCATATTCATCTAAATCATATTCATCTAAATCACAAAATGATATGCCTGTTTCTGGATCAAATCTTTCATATACTAAATAATGTGTTTCAATATTTGGGTCGCTTGTTTCAGTTTTTCCGTGTAAATCTGGGTAATGTAATTCACATAACATTAGATAATTTTTATTTTTCACATTTCTAGAACTGTTTTCCATTAGATTATAATAATTATAATTATAATATAATTTTATTCAATTTTTTTTAAAAGAATATATATAATATGAGTTTTGCAACTGAAACATCAAAATTGTTAACTAACAAATACTTTTTGTATTTTATGATATTTTTAGCGGCAACTAATATATTAGGCTATTTAGTTACTAACAAAGTCAACGCAGTTATATTTTTCGCATTAGTTAGTTTATTAACATACCAATTTAGTAAAAACATGGCTGTAATTTTGTTAGTTAGTATTATTGCTACAAACTTTTTAATGGCAAATAAACGAATGCGTGAAGGTTTAGAAAATCAAACTTTAGTTTCTTCTACTACAACTCCAGCCTTAAGCAAAATTGAAGACAAAGATCCACAAATTGCTGCTGCTCTTTTAGCAGTTCAACAAGCAAAAAATAATGATGAAGTTACAACCCAATTAAGTCAAACTGATAATAAAGATAAACATTCAGTTGCTACCGCTACTGTAGCAGCTTCTAACGATAATGTAAAACAATCTGTTTCAAATAAAATAGTAGACCCTAATAATACTGATAAAAATCAAACAACAGATAATGGGGAAATAACAGGTTATGGAGATAAAATGGGAGGAAGAAAAGGCGCTAAGACTGAATCAGCTAGCTCAAGAATAGATTATGCTGCTACTATAGAAGAATCATATGCTAATTTAGATAAATTATTAGGAAGCGATTCTATTCAAAAACTAACATCTGATACTCAAAAATTGATGAAACAACAGCAAACTTTATTTGATACAATGCAAAACATGGTTCCTGTTTTAGATTCTGCAAAAAGCCTATTAAACGGTTTTGACGTAAAAGGTTTAACTAGTCAATTACAAAATATTAGTGGTTTAGCCAATGCTCCAACTGCCACAACTAACAAATAAGTATTAAGTAAAATTAAGTTTAATATATTAATGAAAAGTGTACAATATTAGTATAAAAAATGTTTACTTTTAATTGTTTTGTTAGTTCTTCTTCAAAAAAATATAACAGTAAATAATACGAAACATATAACAGTTGCGGATAGTTTTGGAGTATTGAACCTATAATAATTTACTATTTTGAACAAAAAATGTTTTACCGCATGCTGCTCCGATGAACGTTATTTTGTTCCAGAAGTAACTAATGGGTGCTATTCCTATTAATGTATTAACTAACATAGGTTCAGTTGATACAACATATCGTTAAATGGGTATAATTAAACTAGAACTTCAAATTTTACCTTTAATAGGATGCCCATTGTTTACAAATAGAGATAAATTGCAATATTACACAATATCAAAACAACGCAATAATGTAAAATTACCAATTTTATGTAAAGGACATAGTAGCGTATTGAATGATTATGAGGTAAATCAAATTTTTGATAGTGATAGTAATACTATTTATATTAAAGGCTATAATGAACCTTTTTGAGTCACATTGTATGAAAATGATACTATTAAATATTTACTATTGTGTAAAAAATAAGCTCTAAACATTGGTTAAAAGTTTTTTAAAGTTGTATTACGTAAATTAAAATGTTTTTTTTTATTTCTAGCAGTGTTAGTATGTTTAAGAATTCTAGTTGTGTTTTTATATTTTTTTCTAGTTTGTTTTCCATTATTGTTAACAATCTTTTGTAAACGAAGTTTAGTTAATTTCATATTTTACATTAAGAAAAGGTTTTGTATACTAAAGAATTAATTCCTTAATATAATTAGTTTTCTATACTTTTTTTTAAAAGTATAATATAAATGAGTTGTCCAAATGCTACAGCACCAATAAATATTAGTATATCAAAAATAGTGGGTAAATGTGATTTAAAATGTTCGTATAGTTTTCATTACAGTAATAGCTCATGTATAGCAACAAATAGAGGTAATTATATATCAATATCATATGATAAAACTTCATTTCCACCCGTATTTTATAATGCCACTGGGTTTGATGTAAAAGAAATAAGATTATATACTCCATCATTACATTCATATAATGATTCAAAAACTGATGGTGAATTAGTTATAGTTCATACATCAAATACAGGAGCTAAACCTTTGTTAGTTTGTATTCCTATAAAAAGCAACAATACTTCAAGTGTTAGTGCTTTGTTTTTTAAAACATTAATAGATACAGTTGCTTCTAGTGCTCCATCAAATGAAGAGGCCACAACTGTAAATATTCCAAAATTTAATTTAGATTTTTTAGTTCCAAAAAAACCATTTTTTTCATATTCAGCAACCGAACCATACCAACCTTGTACAGAAAATGTTGATTATGTTGTATTTGGACCATTACAAGGTTCATTAGATATGATGCCAGAAACATTAACGAAGCTACAATCAATTATACTAAGTAATCCATATGATATTAAAACAGGACCAAATTTATTTTATAATGACAAAGGACCTAGTCAAAGAGGAGCAGGGGAAGGTGAAATATATATAGATTGTCAACCTGTAGGTAAATCAGATGATTCAATAGAAGTAGTTACAGATATGGAAAGCTCTCCTTATCCAACAACTGTTAGTGAGTGGTTGAATAATCCTTTAGTAAAATTATTTTTAGGTTCATTAGTATTTATTATGTTGTTATATTTGGTAAAATATGCTCTAAGTATACTAAAGCCTCCTAAAGGTGGTTCAACAGGGCAGATGAAAAATATAATGAACACTTAGATACGGACACTGTAATAATATTATAAAACGCTTTATGATAAAAATTTGTAAATCAAATAAAATAATTGACTATCCTAAAATTATAGATATAAAAAATTATAGCTTAATAGTCTTCGTTATAATGAAAGAATTTATTTTTATAATATTTAGATTTTATAAAAATATTATGATATGTTTGAAAAACAGTTTAAACCTTTGAAGATTTATAATGGGACAATAAATATTATTCTAACTCCATTTCATTCACTTTATAATCTTTTCATATTTTTCATTAAAATATTTAATTATAATATTAAAATATGGATTTGAATTTTGTCGGTGTAATATATTATTTAAGAACTTAGAGGCGAAGCATCATATGTATCATCCAAAGTTGGTCTGTATGGAGCCTTTACATATTCAGTGTTAAATTTTTGAGTTGTCATATTTTTTACAATCTCTTGTTCTAAAGTATAAGGAAATTGATGAGTTGGAGTAAATGGGCTCCACTTCTTAGCTTCTGTTGGATAATACTCTTCTAAACCTGCCATTCCAGTTTTAACTGATGCACCCTTAATTAATTGATAAGCAACTAACAAAGCCAAAATACCTAAAACTGGATTAGAATAGGCAAATAACATTAACACAACAACTACTATAACTATTATACCAACAGTTGAACCAACTATTGTTGCTACGCCTTCAGGAAGTTGATAACCCATGACTAAATATAATATTAATAATACAGATAATACAAGTTTTGGCATATGTTTTTTTGTGAATAAATCTCGTAAATAGTCCATCTTATATATTATACTTTTAAAAAAACTATTTAATGAAACAATCTAAAAATAATATTCTAAATATTGTTAGTTTGAATATGAATAAAAAGCAAAATACACAAGATATTATTGAATGGCCTCAAAATTTAAATACCTATTTGGGAAATAAAGGATACACTATATTTAAATCTGAGTTATCTATTAAAAATCAACTCACATTAAAGGAAATGCTTATGGTTAAACCTTATGTTCCTGGTTCTCCTGTTCAAGTTCAAAAAACATTTCCTGCTTACAGAGAATCTAATAAGAAAATATATGTACCTAGATATTTTGGTGAGGAACTCTTTGGGTTAGCTAAAACTATAAAAATTACAGAAGGTGAAGATATTAATCTTGAATTTCAAGGAACGCTTAGAGATAATCAAGTTCCTGTTGTAGATAAATATACAAATCATGTTTCTAAAGGAGGTAGTGGATTACTTGAGTTACCTTGTGGATTTGGAAAAACATCTATAGGGCTTAACTTGGTAAGTCGTCTAAAGAAAAAAACCTTAGTAATCGTTCATAAAGAATTTTTAATGTCGCAATGGATTGAACGTATTAATCAATTTCTTCCTTCTGCTAGAATAGGTAAGATTCAAGGACAAGTTATTGATATTGATAAAAAAGATATTGTCCTTGCTATGTTACAAAGTTTATCAATGAAGGATTATCCTAGTACCTTATTTGATAGTTTTGGTTTCACAATTATTGATGAAGTTCATCATATTTCTTCTGAAGTATTCTCGTGTGCTTTATTTAAACTGGTAACAAAATATATGTTAGGTTTAAGTGCAACAATGAATCGTAAAGATGGAACCACTAAAGTATTCAAAATGTTTCTTGGACAAGTAGTTTACAAGCAAGAAAGAAGCAAAGATGAAAATGTTATTGTTAGAAGTATTACATTTCAATCCAAAGATGAAGAATTTAACGAACTTGAATTAGATTTTAGGGGACAAACTGCTGCATCTAAAATGCTTAGTAAAATTTGTAATTATAACTATAGATCAGAATTTATACTTAAAGTTTTAAGAGATATGATTGCCGAAAATCCTAAACAACAAATAATGATGATAGCAGCATATAAAAATATTTTGTCTTATATGTTTGACGTAATTAGACATAACAATATTTGTACAGTTGGATATTATATTGGAGGCATGAAAGAATCAGCTTTGAAAGAAAGTGAAAGCAAACAAGTTGTATTAGCAACTTATAGTATGGCAGCTGAAGGTTTGGATATAAAATCATTAACTACACTATTTATGATTACACCAATGACAAATATTGAACAGTCAGTTGGAAGAATATTACGTCAAAAACATGAATTTGCACCTATTGTTGTAGATATTATTGATACGCATAATAATTTTCAACGTCAATGGTTAAAACGTAAGAGCTTTTATAAAAAGCAAAATTATAAAATTATTCAAACATCTAGTTCAACATATGAACCTGATGTGTCAAAATGGAAGGTAATATATGAGCCAAAAGAATGTAAAACAAGTAAAACTAAAGAAGCAAAAAAGGAGTCTTATATATCAAATAGTCGTAGTTCATCAGATAAAAGTATAGCAGAAGATACAGAAACGGAGATGGAAGAGGAAGAGGAAGAAAAGAAGAATAAATTGGCTGGTGGGGTGTGTCTATTGAAGTTTAAAAAATAGCGTTAAAATCAGAATTTCTGGTTTTAAAGCATTTAACATAATAAAATGATTTGTCTAAAAACGAGAAACCATGTTTCTAGACAAATTTAAAAATAAAAGTCGAGGGGGTTTTCAAAAATGGACATTTTTAAAAATGTCCAAAATTAAAAAGCTGAAAAAAGTTTTGAAAAAGCCCCTTGTAGTCACCATTTTTAAGCATAATGCTCTCATTTAAAAAAAAACAAAAAAAAAATTGTGATTGTAATTTTTTAGAAAATTTGACTTAAAAATAATATATTTTTGGTATATATGGACATATTGGAAATAGATTTTAAGCAAAAATTAAGCAAAAAATATTGTTGTAAAATATGTGACTATAATACGAATAGAAAAAGTAATTTACTCAATCACTTTGGAAGCGCTAAACATCAAAAGGAAATGATTGGAAATAGTTTTAAGCAAAAATTAAGCAATAATAAATTTATTTGTAATATTTGTAAAAATGAATACAAAACATTGTCTGGATTATGGAAACATAAAAATAAATGTAAAAAAAGTAAAGAGGATGAGGAAATAGAAAAACTAGTAAGTGCACATAATGAACCAAGTGACAAAGAAATGATGATGATGTTAATTAAAGATAATGCTGAAATGAGAAAAATGATGATGGAAGTTATTAAGAATGGAACTCATAATACTAACAATAGTTATAATAAAACTTTTAATTTACAATTTTTTTTAAACGAACAATGTAAAGATGCGATTAATATAACTGATTTTGTTAATTCAATTCAATTACAATTAGAAGACCTTGAAGAAACAGGCCGTCTAGGATATGTAGATGGAATATCACGTGTTGTAATAAAAAACTTAGATGACATGAATACACATAAAAGACCAATTCACTGTTCTGATTCAAAGAGAGAAATATTATACATAAAGGATAATAACCAATGGATAAAAGAAAATGATAATAAGGATACAATAATAAAAATGATAAAACAAGTAGCAAACAAAAATATAAAAAAGATTCCAGAATGGGTTAAAGCTCATCCAGATTGTTTAGATTCAGAATCAACACAAAATGACAAATACTTGAAAATAGTATCAAATTCAATGTCTGGTTCAACTGAAGAAGAGCAAAAAAGTAATATAAATAAAATAATCTCAAAAGTGGCAAAAGAAGTTGTTATCAATAAATACTATATTTTAAAAGGACTTAAAGAGATTTAAGTTGTTTTAGGAATATATTTAATTTCTTTCCCATGCTATATAATCTTTATACATCTTTATTAATTTAACCATTCTTGGGCAAATCATTTTTAACTCTTGTAAATACCTATTTT
>Ga0214923_10002978_pt1 | contig 21733 bp, 6 predicted proteins | sample LL1510_MetaG_FD_177993 | JGI IMG/M metagenome (GOLD analysis project Ga0214923, IMG submission 177993) | Freshwater microbial communities from Lake Lanier, Atlanta, Georgia, United States - LL-1510 | ecosystem: Environmental > Aquatic > Freshwater > Lake | place: USA: Georgia | collected 2015-10-15
TTTATGATTAAATATAATATTTTTGATAATGATACGTAATATTTATGCTTGGTAAGCATAATCCCCATATAATATAATTTATGATTAAATATAATATTTTTGATAATGATACGTAATATTTATGCTTGGTAAGCATAATCCCCATATAATATAATTTATGATTAAATATAATATTTTTGATAATGATACGTAATATTTATGCTTACTAAGCATAATCCCCATATAATATAATTAATGATTAAATATAATATTTTAGGTAATGATACGTAATATTTATGCTTACTAAGCATAAATATATATTCTCCATTTCTGACAGATTATAATATTTGGTTTAAATTATAATAACTTTTATGCTTAAGTTAAACATAAAATCATCAAAAGATGATTAGAAAAATACATGTTAGGTAATTATTTTATTAAGTATTGAACCAATATATATAACTTTCAATTTTTTTTTATTTATATATCAATATAAAATAGATCATTAATTTTTTTGTATTTGATAATATTATCATATTTATAGTCAATATATTTTATAATATTAGATATTTCCATTTTATTTATAATACATTTAGTATTTTTTATTTGATAGTAAATGGGATTATCTAAAAATAAATATATGGTTTTATAAATATGAAAATATAAATTTTTTTGTTTTAATAATAATATAATATTATTATGTATCATGTTATTAATATTTATAAATTTTAAAAAATCATTATTTTGTAAATCAGATAATTCTATTGAATAACTATCTAAATCATAATCATCATTCATATTTAATGTTTCAAACCAAAAATTATTATTTATTAATAAAATATCTAAAAATTTAATAGGAACTTTTGGAAAACCTTCAAAACCATTATTTTCATCCAAACTTTCAATAATAATATCATCATTTATTATATCTATAATATAGATATAATAATTTCTATATTGTTCTTGATCAATATTAATTAATAAGTCTCCTCTTTTTGCATTTTTTTTTAAATAATTATAATTATTTAAATGATTGGGTGTATATAATAATGTAAATATATCATCATAACAAACGTTTCCAAAATGTAATTCATGCTTAACTGCTTTGTAATTTTTTATCATTAAACACCATTTTTATCAATTAGCTAATTCAAAAAATATTCATTTTTTCTGATATTTATATACTTTTATATAATTTACTTAGAAAGTCATTAACATTATTTAATTCGTAGCCACCTGCTAACATAGCCATATTAAATAATACATCAATTTGATCTTTATCATAATTACTTTCTATTAATTTTTTAATTAATAAATGATCGGGATTAATTTCTAATACACGCTGTCCTAACATATATGGTGGTAAATTATTATTACTTAAAGCTTGTGCTTTAATAATTCTTTCCATATTTGCAGACCATCCCATAGGGCTTGTAACTATCATAGGATGCGAATCTAATTTTGATGAAATATTAACTCTAGTTATACTTTCTCCTAAAATTTCTTTTATTTTTGTACATAACTCATTATGTTTTTCTTTGTCTTCTTCTTTAGTTTCATCATCTAATTTCAAATCATCTTTAATTACATTAATAAATTTTTTATCATTAAACTCTGTGATTTGTTGCATAATATATTCATCAAGAGGATCGCACATTAATAATACTTCGTAATCTTTCTTTTTAAGTTTTTCAATAAAAGCAGAATTTTTAATATTATCCATTGAATTTCCAATAATATAATATATTCCTTGTTGATTATCTTTCATATTAAGTACATATTCATCAAGAGAAATTAATTTATCTGATGATTTATTTGTTGGAAACATTAAATAATTTAATAATTTTGTTTTATTATTTGAATCTTCATGAATAGCTAATTTAATATTTTTATTGAAATTTTCATAAAAATTTTTAAATTCATCATTATTTTCTTTTAATTCAGAAATCATTTCTAATGTTTTCCTAACTAAAACTTTATTAATTTTCTTAATAATCTTGCTTTGTTGTAATAATTCTCTGCTAGCATTCAATGGTAAATCATTACTATCTACAATTCCAGTAACAAAATTAAAATGTTCTGGATATAAATCTTTACATTCATCCGTAATCAATACTTTTTTAACATATAATTTTATATTTTTATTAACCTTTTTATTATCGAATAAATTAAATGGAGCTTGTTTAGGTATAAATAAAATTGCTGAAAATTCAATATCACCTTCAGCCTTAAAATGTTTATAAGATTGATATGATCCATAATCACCAGAAATTAATGAATATAATTTTTTATATTCTTCTTCTGTTGCATCTTTAGGATCTTTAGTCCAAATTGGTTTAGAATTAATTTCTACAAATTCTAATTTATATTCATCTGTTTTTGAGTCATTGTTCGAATCTATATTATCAACTTTCGCTTTCATATCATCATTATTGCCATTTTCTACATCTACATCTTTGTCATTATCGCCATTTTCTATATCATTGTCTTTATTAATATTTTCTACTTTATGGTCATAATTATCTTTATTATCACTAATTTCTACTTCATCATTAATATTTTCTCCTTCTGTAAGATCTGTTTTTAAATGATTTAAATTTTTATCAATTTCATCCATATTAATATCTTCAATATCTTCATCATCATCTATTTCATTATCTGCATTATTATTTGAAGATTTTGAAATATCCTCTGGTTTTTCTATTTTAATTTTTTTTAATAATAAAATAGGATATGAAATATATCCTGAATGTTTTTTAATTATTTCTGTTAATTTATTTTCATCCAAATATTCTAATTGTTCATCATTTAAAAATAAATTAATTTTTGTTCCATGTTTAAAATTATTATCATCATTTTCGATAAATGAAATATTATAACCATCTGTTGAATTAGATTCCCAAATAATAATATTATCATCTTGTGCATCCATATGTTTTGTTAAAACTTGAACTTTATCAGCAACTAAAAATGCCGAATAAAAACCAACACCAAATTGTCCAATTAAATCTAAATTATCAGATTTTTCAGTTTTTTTTGTATTTAGAATATTTTTAACAAATTCTTCCGTACCTGATTTTGCAATAGTTCCTAAACAATTAATAACATCATCTTTATGCATTCCAATACCAGTATCTTCAATAGTTAAACATTTATTTTCTTTGTTAGTATAAATTTTTATTTTTAAATTTAAAAAATCATCATTTAAATTTTCTGAATTATAATTATTAATCATATTATATTTTGCTTTATCAATAGCATCTGATGAGTTGGATATTAGTTCTCTTAAAAAAATTTCTTTTGATGAATAAAAATTATGAATAATCATTTTCATTAATTTAGAAATTTCTGCATTAAACTCGTAATGTTCAGATTTTGAATTTGTCATTAATAATTAATAATAATAATATTTTAAATAATTTATTATGATATAAATTTACTTAAAGCATATAATATAAATTATATGTTTTATTTATTATATTTAAAGAATATTTTCTAAAAATAATTATATGAACAATATAAATTCAATTATATATATTTTAAATAATAAAGCACCTAAAAAAGATGGTTTATTATCACTTCAAAAAGATGCTGGAGATAGTTCACAATTAATATTCTCGGTACCTAATATTAATAGCAGTATTGAATTATTATCAGATAATTCTTTAAATATTAATATAAGTTCAATGAATATATTAAAAGCTAATCCAGATAATATTATTTTATCTACAGGATTAGATGCTCCATCTGCTAATATTCATGGAGATGTAACAGCATTAAATGCCACTATAAATAATAATATTAATGCTAATGTTTTTAATGTGTCTAATGATTTATATGCTAATAATTCATTAGTAGCTAATAATTTATCTGTTAATAATAATTCAATATTTAGTGGGAATGTATCAATTCTTTCAAATTTAAATGTTAATAATATTGCAACAATAAATTCTTTAAAGTGTAATACAATATCACCACAAGGGAAAAATACAACTTTAAGTATACTAGGCGATTTAATTACTATTGGTAGTTCTGAATCTATTGTAACTATTAATGGTACAACAAATTTACTTCTTATTAATGATACACAAATACATAATAAAACAATTCAACTTAATTTAAATTCTGACGGCACTGCAATGGATAATGGTAAAAAGTCAGGTATAGTCATCAATGCTATTAATAATAATATCGGATATATATTAACTAATAATACAGCAGATAGATTTATAATAAAAGCACCTCTAAATACAACATATGGCTATATTGCTACTCTAGATAATAATAATAATTTAATTATTTCGGGTAGTTCTACATTGTATAATGATGTATTAATTAATGGCAATCTTTATATAACGGGTACTTCAATTTTTAATAGCAATTCTACAATATTATCAAATTTAAATGTATCCAATAATTCTACAATTAATAATAATGTGTATGTAAATAATAATTTATATATATCAAATAATTCAGTTATCAATAATGATGTTTCAGTTAATTCTAATATGTATATAAAAAATAATAGTATAATAAACAAGTCATTATCAGTTTCTTCAGATTTAAATGTATCTGGTAATACAACAATAAATGGTTATGCAACTATATTAGGTATATTAAATGTAAATAATTTAATAGCAAATAGCAATGTAAGTATACTGTCTAATTTAATTGTAAATGGATTAACTAATTTAAATGGATCAGTTAGTATGTCTGGTAATTTAAATGTTCAAAATAATACAATTATATCCAATAATATATCATGTAATTCTAATTTATATATTGGAAATAATGCTATTATAAAAAATCTATCAGTATTATCAAATTTAAATATTATGGGTAATACAAATAATATTGGATCTATTACAATAAATTCTAATTTAAATATTAGTGGGTTTTCTATTTTAAATAATACTACTATTTTATCATTTCTTTTTGTATCAGGTAATTCAATTATTAATAATAATTTTACAAGTAATTCAAATTGTTTTATTTCTGGAAATTCTATACTAAATGGTAATACAACTATAAAGTCAAATTTGTTGATATCTGGTAATACTATTATAAATAATAATTTATATTGTAATAATTTAATATCACAAAATGATATCATTTTTAATAATTATACATCATTGTCTGCAACAATAAATCAAATTTATAATAATTATAATTCAAAACAATCAGTTATACCTAATTTAACTAATATTATTAATAATTTCGTTTGTCCTTCTTTGATATTTGGACCCACTGATTATCCACAATGGAATCAAAATTTTGGAAATTTTTCGCAAAATATTTTTGATACATCAATTAATTATAATGTACAACAATTATATTTAAATGGAACTAATTATGGATTATGTTTTAATGTTAATAATATTTATCCTTCAACAGTATTATTATTAAAAGTATTTGTTAAAATAGATAATAGTCAATTGCGTAATTTACTAGATAATAGTCAATCACCTAATTTAATTAATAATTTATGCATTTATATTCAAAATTCGAGTAATAGCGATACAAGCATTATAGCTTCACAAAATTTTACTAATTTAAGTATTAATAATTATACTGAAATAACTATGCAATTTACTTCACCATCATCTAATAATATTAATTTCTTAGTTTGTATTGGTAATGCATTTGGAGGCATTTATCAACAAACTATAGGTTATTTATTATCATATAATTGGAGAATTTACCCTCAAAATAGTAATAGTTATTTAGCGACAAGTTTGAATGTTAATGGTGATGTTAATTGTAATAATAATTTTACATTAAATTCAAATTTATATGTAGGAAATAATTCCATTATGAATGGAAATACAACTATAGGAAATAACTTATTTGTTAAAAATAATTCTATTATTAACGGACAACTAACGATTGGCTCAAATTTAAATGTTTCTAATAATATTATAACAAATGGTAATTGTAATATAAGCGGAACAGCTAATATTAATAATTCAGCTTATATATATGGAAATTTAAATATAAGTGGTAATACATATATATCTAATAATTTATATACTAATCAGATAATTCCTACTACAAATACATTTAATATATTAGCACCTGTTATTAATATTGGTAATTCTGATTCTACAGTTAATTTAATTGGTAATCAATCGTCAATTCAATCAACTAATTTTAATATTCAAAATAAATTAATAAATTTAAATTTAAATTCACCCGATAATGGTACACTATCTGGATTGGTTATTATAGGGCAGAATGGTTCAAACAATGGATGGATTAAAACGAATGAAGATGGTTCACGATTTTATATTAAACCACCTATTGGTAATCAAGGTTACATTGCTACATTGGATTTAGATAATAATTTATATGTGTCTGGCACAACTTTTTTAAATAATGTTTCAGTATTATCTAATTTAAATGTATCAGGATTAACTACTATAAATAATATTAGTATAAATAATTCATTATATGTATCAAATTTTACTAATATAAATACTGGATATATTTATAATTTAAGTGTATCAAATAATAGTATTTTTTATAATTTAACAACAATTAATTCTAATTTATTTGTTTCTGGACAAACATATTTAAATATACCTCCAATAGTTAATAATATAGATAACTTGACTGATTCATCCTTAATACCAAGATCGTATGTTGATCAAAAATTTAATGATTTATTAGCAGGATCATTAACTCAAATTGGTGATAGAACATTTTTATCTAATTTAACAGTTTCAGGTAATACAATCCTTATTTCCGATGTGACTTTAAATTCTGATTTATATGTATCAAATTTTTCTTATTTAAATTTAGCATATATAAATACATTAAATGTATCTAATAACACTAATATTAATGGAAATACAACTGTAATATCTAATTTATTTGTTTCTTCTAATTCTATTATAAATAATATGTCAATATTATCTAATCTAAATATACAAGGAAATATTTATTGTCAAGGTAATATTTCAATAAATTCAAATTTATTTGTATCAGGTAATAGTATAATACAAGGATGTGTTAGTATTTTATCTCAATTAAATGTATCTAGTAATACAATAATTAATGGCAATACTACAATTTTATCTAATTTAAATGTATCGGGAAATACTATTTGTAATAATGCATCAATATTATCAGTATTAAATGTTTCAGGTAATACAAAAGTTCAAGGAGACACTACAATATTATCAAATTTATATGTTTCTAATAATTCTATTTTTTATAATTTAGTATCAATTAATTCTAATTTAAATGTTTCAGGTATCAGTATATTTCAAGGAAATGTGACAATTTTATCTAATTTAAATATATCTTGTAATTCTATAATAAATAATATTATTGCTAATAATCTTACTAATAATTCTTCATTGACGGTATATGGAAATTCATTATTTAAATCAGATGTATCAATGAATTCTAATTTATATATATCAGGATTTACTATATGTAATAATGTATCAGTTTTATCATTTTTAAATATATCTGGAAATACTAATATTAATGGTAATTCAGTAATTAAAGGTAATACAACAATTAATTCAAATCTACTAGTTAATAATAATTCGACATTTTTATCACCAGTTGTTATTAATAATAATATTTCTATATTATCTAATTTATATGTAAATGGTAGTACGAATTTATATGGAAAGATAATAATTAATAATTGTACAATTAATTCAAATTTGATTGTATCAAGTAATTCAATATTTTTTAATGATTCTACCATTTTAACTAATTTATTTATATCTGGTAATAGTATTGTTCAAGGCAATCTAACAATCGGATCTAATCTAAATATAAATGGTAATATTTTATTAAATAATTGTACAATTAATTCTAATTTATTTGTGTCTAATAATTCAATAATTAATGGTAATTCTACAATTTTAGGAAATTTAAATATATCAGGAAATACTACTATAAACGGTGATAATTTAATTTTAGGTAACACAACTATATTATCAAATTTAAATATTTCCGGAAATAGTTCATTTTTTGGCAATACCTTAATTAATGGTAATATATCTTTATTATCTGGATTATATATTACTGGTAATACAACAATGCAAGGTATTATAAATATATTTGGCAATACTACAATATTATCAACATTAAATGTGTCTGGTACATCAACAATCAATAATATTGTATCTTTACAATCTGTAACACTTTTATCTAATTTAAATAATTCAGGTAATACAATTTTTCAAAATAATCTTTCTTGTTTATCAAACATAAATGTATCAGGTAATGTAACACTACAAAATATAAGTATATTGTCATCATTATACATATCTGGTAATACAACAATTAATGGTAATACTATTATTAATGGTATTACAACAGTAGTATCTACATTAAATGTATCTGGTATTACTACAATTCTAAATAATACATCATTTAAAAATGCTGTATCTATTTTAAGCAATTTAAATATATCTGGAAATAGTAGCGTTCAAGGTAATACTACCATATTAGGAAATTTAAATATTTCAGGAATAACTACATTACAAAATACAATAATTAATGGTAATACTACATTTAATTCAAATTTAAATGTTTCCGGATTTACAATATTTAATGGAGGCGTAACTATACTTTCTTATCTAAATGTTTCCGGAAATACTTTTTTTAATGGTAATAATACATTTAATAATATTACAATAAAATCAAATTTATTTGTATCTTCAAATACTGTTATTAATGGACCAGTTACAGTATTATCAAATTTAACTGTATCTGGTAATACTACAATAAACAGCTCTTCCATAATTATAAATAATATGATATCGGGATATCAAACATCAGGTACACCTATTGGAACATTATATTTTGATTCATCATATACTGCAATCCCAGGTATTATCAGAATAAAATTATCAAATTAATTTTTTATCAACAAAATTATATTATTTTTATAACAAATATTTTCGCATAAATTTTATTATATAAATTCTAATTTTTTAATTACCAATTGTTAAAAATTAAACTATCAAATTGATTATAAAAGATTAATTTCTAACAATTTATAATGAGTGATATCAATTTCCCCAATATATTTAATTATAAAATACCTTTTTCTGATTCATTATCATCATTACAAAAAAATTCAGTACCCACATCATTTCTAACTTTATCTATACCAAATTATACTGCAAATATTGGTTTATATAATAACTGTTTTGATTTTAAACTAAATAATAAAAATATTTTATCTGCAAATGATTCTATAACATTTTTTTCCAATATTAATGCTAATAATTTAAATATTAATTATATAACTTCTAATAATTTATTAACTACAAATTTATTTGCAAATAATTGTTTTGCAAAAAATGTTATTGTTGATAATATTAATATCAATAATTTATATATTACATCAAATTCAATTATAAATAATATGAATGTTAATAATATTAATAGTAATAACTTCAAATGTAATAATTTATCTACTAATAATATTACTGGTAATGAAACTAGTATTTCAATCATGTCAAATAATATTAATATAGGTAATCATAATTCAATTACATATTTATATGGAGGGGTTGATATTCATGCTACTAATAATAATATTTATTATAGCAAAATTATTTCTTTTAATAATCCTAGTACTACTACATCAATACTTGATAATGGTAATCTTTCAGGAATTATTATTAATTCTGGATATATTAAAACAGATTTGAATGCGAAAAATTTTTTATTAAAAGCTCCAGAAAATACCTATGATTCATATATAATAACTTTAGATACAAATAATAATTTATTAGTATCCGGAAATACTCATATTAATGATTATGCATATTTAAATTCAAATTTGACAGCAACTAATATTTTGAGTTTTGATGATATCAATTGCAAATCTAATTTAGATATATCTCTTAATTTGAATACTAATAATTCATTTTATGCAAATTATCTTACTTGTAATAATTCTATTTTTACTAATAATTTTACAGCTAATAATAATATTAATATAAATAAAAATTTATACATATTAAAAAATTTAACAGTAAATTCTAATTTAGATATTAATAATAATTCATTATTTAATAATCTTAATATAAATAATTTATATAATTCTGATAATTATATAAGTAATCTTACGGTATTATCTAATTTATATATTAATAATAATACTATTTTAAAAAATAATGTTACTCTTCTTAATAATTTAAATATAAATAATATTTTTAATACTAATAATTTAAGTGTTTTATCAAATTTATATATATCAAATAATTCAATTATTAATAATCAATTATCAATATCATCATTAAACATATTGAATAATTCGATGTTTAATAATTGTTCAGTTTTATCTAATTTATTATGTAAAAATAATTCTAATTTTAAAAATTTAATTATTAATAACTTACAATTAAACTATTTAATTTTTAATAATATAACAGTAAATGGAAAATTATATATATCTGTTAATTCTAATTTTAATAATGTTTCTATTAATTCTTCATTAAATGTATATAATGATTTAACATGTTTATCAACAATAAATACATATAATTCAATTAGTAATCAAGATTTATTTATCAATAAGTCATCAATAACAAAAATTATTAATGACATTAATATTAATATTAATAATTTAAAACAAAATATAAATAATAATTTAACTAACATTAATTATTATATTAATAATGGTTTTTTAAATTCAGGATTAATATTACAATCTAATAATTTAAATAATTCAAAAGCTATTTTAAATAATAATGTAAGTATATTATCTAATTTATATGTTAACAATAATATGATTATTAATAATAATTTATCAATTAATTCCAATTTAATTATTAAAAATAATTTAACAGCTAATAATTTATCATGTAATTCTAATTTATTTATTTCTTCTAATACAAGTTTATTATCTGATTTGCATGTATATGGTAATTGTTATCCTTTAAATGCTATAAATGCATTATCATTAAATAGTATAAATAATAATTTATCTATTAATGGTAGTATAATTAATATCGGAACTAATAATTCTAATATTATTATAAATTCTAAACAATTAAATCTTATTAATATTCAAAATACTGATTATACCACTAAATTGTTAACTATTAATTCGGGTAATACATCTTTAGATACTGGATTTAATAGTGGTATAAATATTACTGGTCTAGTTAAAAATGGTTATATAAAAACTAATAATACAGCTGATAATTATATTATAAATTATCCTAATGGAAATATAACTGATAATTATATTGCAACTCTAGATTTGAATAATAATTTATTTGTGACAGGTTATTCTTTTTTAAATAATATAAATATAAATAATAATTTAAATATATCAAATAATACTGTTTTAAATAATGCAAATATAAATAATGTAAAAACATTAATTAATAGTTATTTTAATCAAGCTACAATAAATAATTTATTTATAAGTAATATATCAATTTTTAATAATATATCGTTATTATCAAATTTAAATATTAATAGTGCAACATTCAATTCATTACCCATCATTCAAAATTATAGTATTAGTCCTGTAAATAATCAATTATTAACTAAATTATATTGTGATTCTAGTATTAAAAATTTTAAGGCAGGTAATATTTCATTAACAGGTAATATTACATTTTTATCATCAATTTTAGTAAATAATAATACTTATTTAAATAATACAATATTAAATTCATCATTAAGTATTTCTAATAAAACTTTTTTACCAAATGCTACTATTAAAAATATTACAATTAATAATAATGGATTATTTAATAATTTGTATACATCTTATTTAACTGTTTTAAATAATTTAAATACTAATAAGTGTACTATTTTATCTAATTTAAATATATCAAATAATACTAATATTAATAATGATTTATATTCAAGTAATATTTTTGGTTCAAATCAAATATTAAATAATTTAACTACAAATACTTTGTTTATTAATAATTGTATTTTTAATTATTTAAATTTAAATAAAAATTTAAATATTAATAATAGTATATTAAATAATATTAGTATAAGTACTAATTTATATATATCAAATTGTTCAGTATTTTTAAATAACTTAAATTTAAATAATTTAAATACAAATGGATATTATATTAGTAATAATTTATCAACAAATAGTAATTTAAATATAAATTCAGGAATGTTTAATAAAATTAATTTAAATAATAATTTAAATGTAACTAATACATCCAATTTTCAATCTATTTTATCTAATAATATAACTATTTTATCTATTTTAAATGTTTCATCGACTTGCTATTTGATTAATGGAACATTTAATTCAAATTTATTAATTGCTAATAATTTAAATTACAATAATATATCTATAAATTCTAATTTAAATGTATCAAATATTACATTTAATGGTAATAATATATTTAATGATATGAATATTAATAATTTATTAGTTTCGAGTAATATTACTTTTAAAAATGTATTATTTAATAATATATCAATTAATTCAAATTTACAAATATCAAATTTATCATTTCTAAATAATACTTTAATCAATGAACCTGTAAATATTAATAATTTAATTTTAAAAGAAAATAGTATATTAGCAGGCCACAATACATTTAATACAAATTTAAATATTTCAAATAATGCTATATTAATTAGTGATTCAACAATTAATTCAAATTTACTAGTTTCTGGTAATACAATAATTAATAATAAATTTCAAATACAATCAGTATATGTTACAAATAATTATAAATCAAAAAATTTTACTTGTAACTCTAATTTATATATATCACAAAATTCAATATTTAATAATTTATTAAGTAAAAATTTATCATTAGGATCAAATTTAAATATTTCATCAAATAGTATAATAAATGGTAATATAACATTTAATAATTTGTTAAATTTAATATCTAATAATTTAAATATTTCTGGAATATCTACTTTTCAAAATTTAACATTTAATTCATTAAATTGTGCATCAAATTTAAATATTTTAAATAATATTAATTTTCAAAATTCATTACAAATCAATAATTTATCTAGTAATACACAATTATATATTAGTGGAAATTCGATATTATATGGAAATATATCGTTTAATTCGAATCTTAATATAAATAATACTGGAATTATATGTGGTAATATATCATGTATTTCTTATTGCAATCTCATGGGTATAGCTAATTCTAATAATATAGTACTAAATAATACTACTATAAATAGTAATTTAAATATTTATAATGCTCAGTTAAATAATAGTAATATATATTTAAATTCAACAATAAATTCAAATTTAAATATTGGTAGTAATTTATCAATAATTGCATCAACAACTTATTTATCAAATTTAAAAGTAGATGGTTTAACTAATTTTTATTCAATTAATAATAATGCATTTAGTTCAAATAGTATAATTACAAATAACAATAATATTATTAATTCAGCAAGTAAGAATTCATTTTTAAATACTAATGCTGTAATAAATATAAATAATTCGCTAAATAATAATATAAGTATTGGAAGCTCATTAAATATATTAAATAGTAGTATATTAAATTATACCACATTAAATAATAAATTAAATATAAATACATTAATTACTTCATCATTAAATTTAAATAATTTACCTAGTTTTAGTGATATTATTTCAGCAGAAAATGCTTTACCTAATTTATATACATTATATAATTTAAATAATAATTTAGCCATCCGAATTTATAGATTTCCACCAATAATTTCATTTACAGATTTTTCTAATTCATTAAATATTACAATTGCAATATATACTTCATATAATTTATTATCTAATGTAACAATATCTGGATCACCTTTACTTAATTATAATTTAACTGTATCAAATATAACAATTCAATATCAAACTAATTCAACTTCTAATTTAATTTCAATAGCTACACCTAGCAATGGCATTTTAGATACATCACAAGCTTTAATTTATACAATTACATATCAATTTACAGATAAATTTTATAATAAAACAAGTATTAATCGTATTATTAATGTGTCTCCATTTCAAATAATAAATCTAATTTCAGCAAATATAGGATCTAATAATAGAATTGTTTTTAATCCACCAAATACACCTATTTTACTCAATCCTACAATTTCTAATTCATCGTATAATAATTTAAGTGGATTAAAAACATATACAATTAATGATGTATCAGTTAGACAATATGAATATCCTATATATTTTAATAATTTAATAACAAATAATAATTATTTAAATTTTGCATTTATTTTCAAATGTCAAATAATAGGTGTAAATAGTTATGCTAATGTTCCCTTACAATATTTTGCATTAGGAATTTATGATACTTTTTATACAAAAATTAGTTCTAATTCTGGTAATTATATTCCTTCACAAGGTATGTTACCTACTAATGATCCTGCTATTATTTGGAAAACTGCAACTAATCAAACTGGAGAAAAATATTTTTCTAGTGGTGAACAAACAGCATTAGTAAATGGATGCTATATATTAGTTAAAGTATCTAATAATATAGCTCAATTTATTATATATGATAAATTTGGAAATCAACAACCAACAGGGGGTATTTCACCAGCACCTTTTAATATGATATATAATAATAACTCTGCTGTAATTACTATAAGATTATTTACGGATGGATATTTATATAGTGGAGTTTTGGTAGATCCAACAAATACTCAAAATATGACAATACAGGATTATATTAATGTATTTGGTAATATTTGGCCTCAGTAATCATTAATATTATAAACATATATATTTCTATATAAAAATATATTGTTAATAGTATAATTATGAATAATTATACTATTAATAATAATAAAACATATTCAAGATATAATAATAATGAAACAAATATATTACTTGATCAATTAAAAAAATATTATAATTGTAATAATGTATGTATTGTTAATTCTGGACAACATGCCAATTATATTAGTTTAAATTTATTAATTAATAATATATCTGATTGTAATTTAATTTACTATGAGGAGACTTATTATGAAACAAAACAAATTATTGATTTTATAAAAGAAAAAAATAATATTAATTTATATACTATTGACATTTTTGATGATGAAAATATTATTAATAAATTTAATAATGAATTAAAAAATAAAAATAATATATTATTTTTAGAAAGTTGTACTAATCCATTTGGATATATTTTTAATTTTGATATAATACCAAAATTAAGAATTTTATGTAATAATTTATATGTAATTTGTGATAATACATGGTTAAGCAATTTTATTTTTAATCCATTTAATTATGATATTGATATAATAACCATATCATTAACTAAATATTATGCTAATAATAAATGTATTTTAGGGGCATGTTTAATGAAATCAGATGAAATTTATAAAAATTTTGATTTATATTTAAGAATATCTGGAATTCATAATTCAATATATAATTTAAATATAATTAATAAAAATATGGATTTTATTTATGAAAGAATTAATACTACTTCTAATTTATGTAAACAAGTATTAAATTATCTTAATAAAAATAATATTATTATATATCATCCATGTCTTGAAATGCATAAATCATATATTTTTACAAAAAAATATTTTAAAAATAATTTATATCCAAGTACATTTCTAATAGGATTTTATTGTTATATAAGTAATTTATCTGAATTATTAAATGATTTAAAAATATTCAAAATAGAAGTCTCGTTTGGTTCGAATAATACAAAAATTGATCCCCATATATTTTATAAAAATAATATAACATATTTAAGAATTTCTCTTGGTTACAATGATTGTTTATCTAATATAATATTGGGACTAGATGAATTAATAGATAAAATTACTCTTAATTCATTAAATTTAGTTTAATATTAAATAATTTATTGTTTATTGGATTATAAAATCTATTTATTATATATAGATGTCAACATTAGATCAAATATTAATTAATGTTTATAAAAATATGATCCAACTTAATACTATCAATGATGTTTCTAATAATACTACTATATTTGGTAGTACAACAAATCTATCGTATCTAAATATATTAGGTAATTGTATATTTAATAATAATTTAACAATTAATTCAAATTTAAATATTTATAATAATACTATTTGTATAAATAATACGTCATTATTATCAAATCTATATGTCAATAATAATTTAATGACTAATAATATAACTACAACTGGTTTTTTAAATATATCAAATAATACTTATTTAAATAATATGTTTATTAAAAATAATGCAATATTTGGTAATGTTTCTACTAATAATATTTTTAATAATTCAAATTCTTGTAATATTAATTCTAATATGCAAACAAATAGTATTGTTGCATTAAACAATCAGTTAAATATAAATGGTAATATAATATATATTGGTAATATAACATCTAATATTAACTTTTATGGTACATCTATTACACAAGCAGCGAATGAATTAATTATTGTAGATAAATTAATTTCATTAAATTTAAATTATACAAGATTTTCAGGTTTAGATTTGGGTAATAATTCAGGTATACAATTTTATGGAGCTAATGGAACTGGTTTTATTTTAACTTCTGATAATGCACAACAATATCAAATTAAAGTTCCAAAATCCAATACAATAAATTATATTAATACTATTGGCCTTGATCAAAGTTTAGTTGTTACAGGTAATTCTTATTTAATAAACAATTTATCTGTAATTTCATCATTATATGTATCTAATAATAGTATATTAAATGGGTCAGCAACAATATTATCATCATTAAATGTATCAAATCAAAGTATATTTAATAATAATTTTAATATTAATGGTAAAATATCATGCCAAAATATAAATATGAAATCATCAATATCTATCGGATCAAACTTATTTATTAGTAATAATAGTAAATGTAATAATTGTAATGTTAATAATAATTTATTTATATCGAATTATTCTCAAATTAATAATAGTATGACAATTAATTCAACATTAAATATTAGTGGTGTAACTAATATTTTAAATATTACAACATTAGGATCATTAAATATTTCAGGATATAGTATATTTTCAACCAATATTTCATCACAATCATCATTGTTAGTATCTGGAAATACTATATTAAATAGTGTATCTTTATCGTCTAATTTAAATGTATTAGGTAATGTGTTTATAAGTGCTAATTCGCAAATATTATCTAATATAAATTGTTCAAGTAATTCAATTATTAATGGAAATATAACATTTGGATCATTATTAAATGGAATAACTGCATTAACACAATTACAAATTAATGGTTCGATAATTGCACAACTTCCTGAATATTTAACTAATTCTAGTGCTGCTATAAATGGAGTTCCATTATGGGGATTTTATAGAACAGGTGGTATTATTAAAGTTAGATTATATAATATACTACCAATTATTAATATTAGTGGTTTGTCTACTATTTATATTAATACTAGTGGTACATATACAGATTTAGGAGCTACTGTAACAGCTGCAATAAATGAAACGTTAATTCCATATATAATTTCAATAAATAATGGAACCACCGAATTAATATCTACACCAATAGCTGCAAATATTTCTAATAATTTAACAAGTTTATTAAATACATCAATTACAAATAATTGGACAATTACATATAGTGCTACTGATAGTTATGGTAATACTGGTACAGCTACGCGATCAATAATTATAACAACATTTAATACATCAATAAATACTTATACATTAGGTAATCCTAATTCTATTATAGGTCCTATTACTAATAACTATTATAATCTAATTAATAATTCGGATTTTACTGTTGAATGTTGGGTCTACATGACTAAATTTGTTAGCGGTGCAACTAATTTAATTAATTTATATAATGGAACAACATCAAGAATTGTATTTTTAATTGATCCGAGTGGATATTTAGGATTATATGTAGACCCATCTAGATATGGAATTAATATAACTTCTTTAAAAATACCATTATATACATGGACGCATATTGTTTGGATGAGAAAAAATAATAATTTATATGGATTTATTAATGGTATAATAAGTTCAGCCACAGTTGTAAATTCAGCATTAAATGGTTTAAGTACAATAAATACTTTGAGTATGGGAAATGAATATTTTGGTAATTCTTCATCTGGAGGAAGTATTAATTGTGTATTATTTGGTAGTGTTAGTCAACCATTAATAATGAATACAGCCAAATATTCATTATCATCATTTAATTCGTCAATTAATTTAACGCCTGCTAATAGTATCAATGTTTTATTTTTTGTAACAAATAATCAAGATATTATAACATTAACTACAGTACCAACAATAGGAGTTGTTGAAACAGGTAATAGATATTTAACTAATTATATATCTGCATATGATGTAACTAATGGTTGGTTAGGTCCTCTAGTAAAAAATTATAATAATATGAATAATGTAGATTGGACAATTGAAGCATGGATCTATCAAACATCTTACACACCATCATCTACAAATGTATATATTTTTGATTTTTCTGGATATCCGTGGGTTAATACTAATACATTCGTAGCTCTATTATCGTCTGATAATAGTAGATTGGGATTTATCAATTATACTGGTTCTACTTCATATAGTACCAATAATGTATCATTAAATATATGGACACATTGTGTTTGGATGCGATTAGGACAAAATTTATATACTTTTATAAATGGTGTATGTAATTTAGTAAGTAGTAATCCATCATGGATTAATAATTTAACAGGAATTAATTCAGTATTATTGGGTAGTAATGGCAATACTATGACTTCACAAGGACCAACCTCAAAAACTAATGGATTTTTAGGACAAATTAGTCAACCTTTAATAAGATTAGGTGCAAAATATAGTATAGCAGGTTTTACACCAGCGTTTGATTTAACACCAAGTAGTTCAGATACATCAGTTTTATTTTTTATGAATAATAATGCAACTGATACTATTACAGGTCAAACATTAACTATAAATAATACAATAGCTAATACAAATAGATATTATATAAATAATAATTTCACTAATTCTAATTATAATAATAATAATTATGTTACTGCTTATAATTTTAATAATGGTTGGTTAGGTAAAGAAATTTATAATTTTACTCCAATAATTAATAATAATGATTTCACTATTGAATTGTGGCTTTATATGTCAACTACAACAACTACAGGTTCTTCAATAGCAGGTGGTCCAATTTTAGATTTTAGAGATCCTTCTAGTTGGGACTCTTCTTCTGGAACAGCTGGATGGTTAGGTCCACAAGTTCAAACTGATAATCATACAAACAAATGTTTGTTTGGAATTAATAAAAATTATAATATTGGTATATGGTTTGGTAATTATGGAAATGATTACACATATCCTATTTCTAATCAAACTGTAAAATTAAATCAATGGAATCATGTTGTATGGATGAGAAAAAATAATGTTTATTATGGTATACTTAATGGATATTCAGATTATTCAGTTGCTATATCCGCATTTAATAATTATGGTAATACTTTAACAAATTTAAGCACTATATCTTTAGGCAGAGCGGTAGATTGGACTCAAGCTAATGCCAATTATCAATATTATGGTTATATCAGTCAAGTTTTAATTAGAAATGGAGCTCAATATAATCCAACGACTACATTTGTTCCACAATTAGATTTATCATCTTTAGCAAACGGAAGTAACACAGCATTTTATTTAAATCAAAATTATACTGATGTTGCTAATAATATTCCATTACCACAAAGATTTAATGTTCCATTAGCTAATCGATATTTATCATATCTTCCTGCATATGATACAACTAAAGGTGTATTAGGTGCAATATCTGGTAATTATAATGTCTTAAATGGTGTTAATTGGACAATGGAAGCTTGGATTTATCAAACAGCAAGAGGTACATGGCAAAATACTTGTATATTTGATTTTAGAAATCCATCAAATATAATTAATAGTACTACTCTAACAGTGGGATTAGTTACTGCTGGTTATTTATCTATTTATAGTTTTGATATAGGTAATGATATAATCATTTCACAAAATACTATTCCATTAAATACTTGGACACATGTAGTTTGGATGAGAAATAATAATAACTTATATTCTTTTATAAATGGAGTACCTGGTAATGCAGTTTCTATGCCATCAGCATTTAATAATTTAACTAATATGAATTATATTGTAATTGGTGGTGCATCAGATCAGATTGCTTCGAATAGTGGTATAGCACAATTTAATGGTGTAATAAGTCAAGCAAAAATAACATTAGGAGTTATGTATGATCCAGCATTAACATTTATACCGTCAACGGATTTAAAACCAACTATTGCAACAAATAATATATTTTTCTTAGATTCTAATAATACAGATACAATCTCTGGTAATATTTTAACTAGAAAAAATATGGTTCAAAATTCATGGAGAAGTAATATGTCCAAATTTATTCCGACTTATGATGGAACATCAAATATATTATATAGATATAATAGTTATACTTCTTTGAATACAGCGACATCATGGACATGTGAAGGTTGGATTTATACTAATTCATTAGATAGTAATTGGAGAAATATATTATCTACAACTGATATGAATAATTATGTTTCTTCCGGTAAAATGGAAATTGGATATGTTAATAATACATTATCGATGCAAAGTTCATCAGGTAATTTAGTTTATAGTACTACAGGAATAAATAGTGCATTGGGTATTAGAGCTAATAGTTGGAATCATTTTTCAGTTGTTCAAAACAATTCTACAATTTATTTTTATATTAATGGTAATGCATGCGGAACAACATCAGCAATGTCATTAACTAGTACTTCAGTAATACAAATCAATGGTGCACCTGATCGTTTATCACAAATAAATAGATCAATAAATGGTAGATATGCACAAATAACATTAATGACTTTTGCTAAATACACATCAGAATTTATACCAGAACCAGATTTAACACCATTATCATTTACCAATTATTTAATATTTTTAGGTAATAATGGAATTGATCTAGTATCATCTACTAATTTATCTGTTTATAATAATAATACTTTAAATATTAAAAATAATTTAATGCCAATCTAAAATATCATCATCACACTTGTACATAGCTTATTGTATTTGAAGTTACAGCACTTTAATATTCCTATTTATTTATAGTTATTAAAAAAATTGAAAATTTTTTATTTACTTATTTCCTTAATAATTAATTTTTTACCGTAGCCATTTTGGCTCAAGCCAACTTTTGTGCTTCATACTTGCTCCAATGATGGCAACTCAGCAGCCTTGCACCATGTGTGGCAAAGAGGCTTTCGAGTCTGGATGGGGTCCTGTCTGCTCACGCCGATGCAACTCCGATATGTTGTCAGGATATTCTCCAAGGGAGACATCCAAACCAGAGATTCAGCAGCCTTGTACCATGTGTGGTGAAGAGGCTTTCGAGTCTGGATGGGGTCCTGTCTGCTCACGCCGATGCAATGCTGATATGTGGTCAGGATATTCTCCAAGGGAGACATCCAAACCAGAGATTCAGCAGCCTTGCACCATGTGTGGCAAAGAGGCTTTCGAGTCTGGATGGGGTCCTGTCTGCTCACGCCGATGCAACTCCGATATGTTGTCAGGATATTCTCCAAGGGAGACATCCAAACCAGAGATTCAGCAGCCTTGTACCATGTGTGGTGAAGAAGCTTTCGAGTCTGGATGGGGTCCTGTCTGCTCACGCCGATGCAACTCCGATATGTGGTCAGGATATTCTCCAAGGGAGACATCCAAACCAGAGATTCAGCAGCCTTGCACCATGTGTTGCAAAGAGGCTTTCGA
>Ga0214923_10002979_pt1 | contig 21733 bp, 22 predicted proteins | sample LL1510_MetaG_FD_177993 | JGI IMG/M metagenome (GOLD analysis project Ga0214923, IMG submission 177993) | Freshwater microbial communities from Lake Lanier, Atlanta, Georgia, United States - LL-1510 | ecosystem: Environmental > Aquatic > Freshwater > Lake | place: USA: Georgia | collected...
ACCATTCGCCCTTTTTCTGGTACACCCGTACAGGTGAATACTGGTTGATTCGATCCTTCGTTGTGCTAGTATACCATCCCCCCGTATTGAGGGTAGCACTATTGTCGGGATGAATCTTCACAACGTAGGTACTGTGCAGCATGATACCAACGCTACCATCTGCAAGAATCTCTGCACGGGTATTGTTGCCAACCTTACGAGTTTTGCGATTGGTCTTACCGTTCACCATCCGAACCGCTTCGTAGTGTGTCATATTTTCCCTTTCGTGTGTGTGAAAAATACCAAAAATCAGAAATGCTGTCAACCCCTCATGCGAGGGAAGGATTCATACGATAATACTTTGCCCACAATTCATCCACCACGAATTGCACAACCCGATCATGCGAACCACGGCAAACATAGTAGCCCATATGAATATCGAACAGTGAATACGTCCCATCCGTTTGGGGGTGGAACGTGAAGCCAGCCTTATAGGCGTAGGCGTTGATCTTACCCTTGATCGTCTTCGTCTTCGGAGGCTTTCTCATTTTTCTTCTCTCTCTTTCTCTCTTACTTCTTATATCGACATTATACAGAGTATTCTGTAGCTTGCAACACAAAAGTTTCCTTACAATTCCGTAAGGTTTCTAGTGCAAATATCATGCCAAACTTGCAGACTCGACCTAAACCCTTGGCGTCAAAGGACTTACGTCAAATTCGGCCCGTCCAACAAGACATAAGTCCTTACCCACCATATACTTAGGGGGTTTTTCTGTTTTTAAAAGGGTTCCGTGGATTTTTCAGTAAAGGCCGCGGTGGTGCAAACACAATAGGGACCACCATATATAATTGGCCAGTTTAATAGCCAGTTATTAATAATTAAATCTCCACAGAGGCTGAACATATGCTGGATATAATGGAACTGGTGTTGGAACATATTGAACCCTAGGCACCACCATATTCTCATATCTTTTATGAAAACACCAAAGGCCCCTTTCAACTACTATGTTTTGATATGTAACCACAGGCACATAATTCATCACATAAGGTTGGACCACAACATTCTGCACCACTACTGGTTGTTGTGGAGGTACATACGGAATCCACTCTTGAGCCATAACTGACGAACACATTAAAAATAAAATCGCCCATACGACTATTCTCATAGCTTATCTCCTTCTATATACATATGATATCCATGAACCTCAAAACCACACTTATCATAAAAACCCACAACCGCCTCATTACAATTTAGTTTAATTTTATAGCAGTTATTTTGTTTAGCTAAAGCCTTGCAAAAATCAATCATTTCTTTGCCATATCCTTTATCTCTATGTTCAGGATGAACCCCCACATCTTCAATATGGCAGCACAATCTTTTGTATCGTAATTTTTTCTCTATCATCACAGTAGCAGTTGCCACAATATGATTATCGTCAGTTACCATCACGAACGTTAAAATATTTTTAGGACGATCCTCCAAAGCCCTGGAAATTGCACTTAAATTATTTAACTGTTCACCCGGCCCATTTAAATCATAAACACACGCCATATACTCAGACAAATTATCTTTATCATCTAACATTTTTATGTTCATATCTGCACCATTTTCTAGTAATAAAAAAGGGCAAGCATTTCTGCCTGCCCCTTTATGCTCATAATTAAAACGCCCCTATCATACTTGACCAGTTTGAATAGTCCTATTCTTTGGCCTACGACCCTTAGCCTTCTGAATTCCTAGCTTGCGTCTTTGGCGACGAATCATTGCTGTGGTAACATTTCCACCTGTCATTTGGCCTAATTTAGCAGCCATTTCGTCATCGCTCAGTAATTGCTGATTATTACGAATAAAGTCCAATTCTGATTCTGTCCATTTCTTATATGTTGCCATAAAATGATCCTTTCGATTAAATATTGTTGACTAAAGTGTATACAACCATATAATAGTATCAAGTTGGCTTTTTAATGCAAGGAGAAAAAATGATCGATTCACAACATCCACAATTCGTGCCTAGTGTGCTCAGCGTAAAAGCTACCGCTAATTGTGAAGTAACAAATAATGAGCTTAATTTACCACAAGGAAAAAGTATAGCAGAATTAATATATGAAGAAAAAGAAAAAAGTAACCAAACCCAAGCTGAAGAAAAAGACCAAGATCCCCAAAATTAAAAATTCGACCAGTTTACCCCATAATGTAGACGAAAACGAATTTATAAGAGTAGTAGAAAATATAAGCAAAAGATTAGGCTATAAATTTAAATTTGGATATCACGACTTTGATGATATGAAACAACAGGCCTATATATTTGCCCTAGAAGGACTACAAAAATACGACAATACAAGACCTCTTGAAAATTTCTTATGGACCCACATACGAAATCGCCTATTTAATTACAAACGAAATAATTATCAAAGGCCCGATAAGCCCTGTTTAACTTGTCCATTTTTCGATAAAACTTATTCCTGCTCAACAAATCAGTGTTCTAAATTTCTGAACAAAGCAGAGTGTGAATTATACACTAGTTGGTCATCTCGCAATGAGACCAAGAAAAACATTATGCAACCAACATATATTGATAAGGAGCCTGATAGTGCTAAAAATTTAATAAGCTCTATTGAAAACAAAGAGATACTAGATTTTTTGGATCAAAATGTTGCCAATGAACATCGTGAGAATTATCTTAAATTAAAGCACGGCCTAAAAATTCCCAAATTACAACTAATAAAACTACAGCAATATATTCAAACTCTTTTAGAGAAAACTTATCAATGCCCAAAAAACGAGGACAACTAAGTCTTGATGAAGAAAAGTTCATTCGAGACAATATTAATACTTTGAGCATAGAAACTATTGCCGATCAATTAAATCGTAGTAGTGCTCCTATTAAACGATATATTGATGAGAATACCTTATTAGTATCTGATACTGAAAAAAATGATAACGACTATTTAAAACACAAATTACATAGTAAAACCTTTTGGAACGAGATTAAAAGACAATTTGATGAAGATAGCGGTGAACTCCAATATTTTGAAGACACATGGGTGGGCTTAATTAAACAATTTAGAGAAGACGTACTACCCGCCGAAGAACTACAAATCAAACAATTTATAACTATTGATATTCTTATTAATAGAAGCATGAAAGAACGCAAACGCCATATTAGCGAAACAGAAAAGCTCCAAAAACAGGTTGATAAAGAATATGAAAAGCCCGAAGACCAAAGAGACATTCCTAAGCTATCTAGTTTGGAAACTCAGCTCGGCTTCGCCCGTAACAGTATCGCTAATTATACTAATGAGTATACCAAACTGCTTAATGAACAGCAAAAAATTAGTAAAGACCTTAAAGCTACTAGGGAACAGCGAATCAAACGAATAGAAGATGGTAAGAGTAGTTGGACAGGACTAATACGAATGTTAGAAGACGAAGAACTAAGAGAAAAAGAAGGACGCGAAATGGCCATTTTAAACATGGCAGCAGAACGCACATTAAACAATATGGGCGAATACCATACATATCAGGACGGAGTATTAGACAAACCATTTTTAACACCGGATACTGTGGAGTAATTGATGAAAAAATCAGATGAAATAGACGGATGGTTTGATTTTCAACATCTATACAATAAATTAGTCGATAATATACCTAAAAATGGAACATTCGTAGAGTGTGGCGCTTGGCTAGGTAAAAGTTCTGCTTATTTGTGTGATTTAGTTTCTGAACAAAGACCAGACATTAATATTTATATTGTGGATAGTTGGAAAGGCTCAGAAGACGAATTAACATCCCACCATAAGCTAGCAAATACTCATAATATCTACGAACTCTTTTTAGAAAATATGGGCAATCGTAAATTTACTCCAATCAAAGCTATGTCGGTAGATGCTGCTAAACAATTTAATGATAATTCATTAGATGTTATTTTTATCGATATGTGCCATACATACGAATGTGTCAAATCAGATTTGGACGCTTGGTTTCCTAAACTAAAATCCACAGGAATTATGGCAGGACACGACTATTCATGGGCAGGCGTATCCAAAGCAGTACATGAAAAATTTGGCAGAACAACAATGGAATCTATATGCGAATGCTGGATGTATAACTATCACGAAGGAGAAACTAATGGATAAAATAGCTTTAGTATCAGGGGTTACGGGTCAGGATGGATCATATTTATCAGAATTATTATTAGATCGTGGATACAAGGTAATAGGATTACATCGACGCAATAGTACTAATAATTTAGAAAGAATAACTCATCTACTTAGTAATCCACTATTTAAGTTAGAAGAATTTGACCTGACAGATCCTACCAATTGTATGAAAGTTATTGATGCATATCAGCCAGACGAGTTTTATAATCTGGCCGCCCAAAGTCATGTTGGCACAAGTTTTAAACAACCAACTACTACTATTCAAATAGATACAATAGGAGTAGTAAACATTTTAGAAGCTATTAGACACTGTTCATCATCTACCAAATTCTATCAAGCTAGTACTAGCGAAATGTTTGGTCGTAGCTATAGTTTAGATTCTAATCAAACCAAATATCAAGATGAAGAGACTGCTTTGCTACCTCAGAGTCCGTATGGAGTTGCCAAATTAGCTAGTCACAGACTGGTTCAAATTTATCGAGATGCTTATGGTATTTTTGGTTGTAGTGGTATACTATTTAATCACGAAAGTCCACGACGAGGTGAAAATTTTGTTACTCGTAAAATTACAAAATATATAGCACAAGTAATTAATCATTCTACAAATAGTACCCTAAAATTAGGCAATTTAAATGCTAATAGAGATTGGGGTCATGCTAAAGACTATGTATATGCGATGCATCTTATGTTGCAAAGTGATACTCCTAATGATTATGTAATATGCACAGGTAAAACATGGAGTATTTTAGATTTTGTTAGACGAGCATTTAGTTATGCTGGATTAGACTATACTCAACATATAGAAATTGATCCAGAATTATATCGACCAGCAGAAGTAGAATTTTTATGCGGTAGAAATAATAAGGCCAAGAAAGAATTGGGATGGGAACCAACAACTACTTTTGATGATTTGGTGCAAGATATGGTCGATAGTGATATTAGAGCATATGCTAATGTCTAGAAATTTTAAAGATCCAATTTATAAGGAATGGAGAAATACAGTTTATACCAGAGATAATTTTAAGTGTCAGTGGCCAGGATGCGAACAAAAGAAAAAGTTAAATGCTCATCATATTTTACCATGGGCTCAATATCCTGGTTTACGTTTTGAACCAAAAAATGGTATCACATTATGTAAGGCTCATCATAAAATGATAACTGGTATGGAAGATATATATGCCGCAGTATTTCTAAAAATAGTAGCACAATATTATGATAAAAAATGATTTTACAGTAATAATTGATACAAGAGAACAACAGCCGTGGTCATTCGATCACTATACTACCGCTAGTAGAAAACTAGACACAGGAGACTATAGTATCGAAGGCTTAGAAAACTTACTGGCTATAGAGAGAAAAAAGAGTATTAATGAAATCGCTAATAATATTATCGAATCTAGATTTAAAGATGTTATAGAAAGACTATCTCAAACTAAGTATGCATACATTCTTCTTGAGTTTGATTTGGAAAATGTGCTGAGCTATCCCATCGGATCATCATTACCAAAATATATGTGGGATAAAGTTAAGATTAGTCCAAGTTTTATTATGAAGCATATATTAGAATGGCAAATGTTTCATAATATTAAAGTAGTATTTTGTGGATGTGCTTCTGATGCAGAGAAGATGGCAGAATTTATTATGAATAAGGTATATTATCTTGAAGTCCACAACAAAAACAAAAAAGTTTGATGACGCATGGTTAGGTCTAGGTGACCTTTCCGTATTAAATGTGGATCATAATATTATGATTCACAGAACTAAAGAAGATATAGAAAATCCAGATTTTCATCTTATGAAGATTATGAGAGATCCTAAATATCTAGGATCAACTTGTAAATTGCTTTTTGATATAGAGTTACATCCTATACAAATATGCATTCTACAGGAATTTTGGATAAGAGCATTTCCTATGTATATTGCTAGTCGTGGTTGGGGTAAGTCATTTTTATTAGCATTATATTGTGTTATCAGATGTACGTTTTTCCCAGGCACTAAAATTGTTGTTGTTGGCGCAGCATTTCGTCAAAGTAAAATCATTTTCGAATATATGGAAACTATATGGAGGAATAGTCCCATATTACGCAGTATATTCAATGGAAATGATGATGGTCCTCGCAGAGACGTAGACCGTTGTACAATGCGTCTGGGTGATAGTTGGACAATAGCTATTCCTATGGGTGATGGTAGTAAAATTAGAGGATTACGCGCTCATATTATTATTGCAGACGAGTTTGCTTCTATTAGCCCAGAAATTTATGAAACAGTAGTCTCAGGCTTCGCAGCAGTTAGCGCCAGTCCTATTCAGAATGTTAAAGAACAGGCTAAAAGACAAGCAATGATAGATTCTGGAGTTTGGGCTCCTGAACTAGATGAAATAAATCATAAAATGGGAAACCAGGCGATAATATCCGGTACAGCAGATTATGGATTCAAACATTTTGCAACGTATTGGAAAAGATACAAATCTATTATTGAAAGCAAAGGAGATATTCGTAAGCTAGAAGAAATTTTTAAGGGAGAAGTTCCTAGTAATTTTAACTGGAAAGACTATAGTATCATTCGTATTCCCTATGAATTAATTCCTAAAGGATTCATGGACGATAAACAAGTTAGCAGAGCAAAAGCTACTATTCATACAGGCATATATAATATGGAATATGCTGCTTGTTTTGTTAATGATAGCGAAGGTTTCTTTAGACGAAGCCTTATTGAAAGTTGTGTAACTAATGAATCTAATAATATCATAATAAATAATAGACCAATTATTTTTGATTCTGTTGTACAGGGAAATACTAGTCATCAGTATATTTATGGAATCGATCCTGCTAGTGAGCAGGATAACTTTAGTATAGTAATCTTAGAAGTTCATCCAGATCATTCTCGTGTAGTTTATTGCTGGACTACTAATAGAAATAATTTTAAAGATCGACAAAAAACAGGTTTGATTAACGAATATGATTTTTATGGATTCTGCGCTCGTAAAATTAGAAATCTTATGAAATCATTTCCTCCTGTTAGGATAGGAATGGATGCTCAAGGAGGAGGAGTTGCTATTGAGGAAGCTTTGCATGATCCTAGTAAGATTGATGAAGGAGAAAATTTGATATGGCCAGTAATAGATCAGTCCAAAGCTAAAGATACAGACGATCAAGCGGGACTACATATATTAGAACTAGTTCAGTTCGCAAGAGCCGAATGGACTAGTCAGGCCAACCATGGTCTAAGAAAAGATTTAGAAGATAAAGTACTATTATTTCCACGATTTGATAATCTAACATTAGGATTAGCTCTAGATAAAGAAAATAAAGACATTCTTACAGCAGATTTAAATCCTATATATGATAGTCATAGTGAATGTATTTTAGAAATAGAAGAACTAAAGAATGAATTGACTACTATAGTTATGACACAAACTAGCAACGGACCAAATGCTAGAGATCGTTGGGATACTCCAGAAGTTAAAATGCCAAATGGTAAACGTGGAAGACTACGCAAAGACCGATATAGTGCTTTAGTTATTGCTAATATGCTAGCAAGACAAATGAATAGAGCCCTTAAGCCAGTAGAATACAATATGATAGGTGATTTTAGGAATAATATTGTATCTCAAAAGGATAGCACAATGTATAAAGGGCCAGAATGGTTTACCTCAGCTGCAAATGATGATATATATAAAGGTATATATAAGTAAAATAGGTGTATTACTCAATAGTTTTCCATTCCCATTACAATACAATTAAAACAATATGGCTAAAAAATATCCCAAAAGCGAGGCTATTCACGATGCAGAAATAGCTAATACACAGGCTTATGTAACATGGGGTGACGATATAGATAGTCGTCAAAAAGCCTTAGATTCTACATCAGGATCACTAGAGGAATTTGTTGGTATACAAAAAGCAGAAGGTAGTCGCAGAGGTTTTGACTACTCAAATTTAGACACCAACACATCTGGTCGCCCAGGATTAACTCGTACAGACTACGACTACTTTAGACCAGAAGAAGCGGTTCCAACCAAAATCAAAGCTATTCTCAGACGAGCTGATGATATTTATCAGAGAGTAGGATTAGTAAAAAATGTTATTGATCTTATGGGTGATTTTGCAGCCCAAGGTATTAGATTAGTTCATAAGAATAAAAGAATAGAGAGATTTTATAGACAATGGTTTAAAAGAATACGAGGCAAAGATCGTAGCGAGAGATTTTTAAATAATCTTTATAAAACTGGTAATGTTGTTATTAATAGACAAACAGCCAAACTAAGTTTAAAGGTTGCAGATAGACTATACAAAGCAGTGGCGGCTCCTGATCTGATTATCAATGAATTAGATGAAGATCAATTTGAGAAAAGAGAAATTCCATGGAGATATACCTTTCTTGATCCTGTATTTGTTGAAGTGTCAGCTGGACAGCTCTCATCATTTGTGTCCGATAAAAGATATGAATTAGTCTTGCCAGCGCAGTTAAGAAAAGTTATTAATAGTCCTAAAAATAGCAATGAAAAAGAGATTGTATCTAAATTACCATCACAAATTATAGAAGCAGCAAAAACAAGAAAACCATATCCTCTTGATCCCGATAAGATATCAGTTTTCCACTATAAAAAAGACGATTGGCAAACATGGGCTTTCCCTATGATTTATGCTATTATGGATGATATTACAGTTATAGAAAAATTAAAGTTAGCTGATATGGCAGCATTAGACGGAGCAATAAGCAATATACGTATTTTTAAACTAGGTAATCTAGAACATAAAATAGCTCCTACAAAAGCAGCAGCAGCAAAGCTATCTCAAATCTTGGGAAATAATGTTGGTGGAGGAACGATGGATCTTGTGTGGGGTCCAGATATCGAACTATTGGAAAGCAATACAAATGTTCATCAATTTTTAGGAGAAGGCAAATACATTCCACATCTAAATTCTGTATATGCAGGCCTAGGTATTCCTCCTACACTAACAGGAACATATGGTGCAGCGGGAACAACGAATAACTTTATTAGTCTAAAAACATTAACACAAAGACTACAGTATGGTCGCGATATACTAGTAGAGTTTTGGGAAAAAGAAATTATTGCAATACAAAAATCAATGGGTTTTAGATATCCGGCAAAAATAGAATTTGATAGAATGGATTTAAGCAATGAGGATGCAGAAAAAGCATTATTGATACAGTTAGCGGACAGAAATCTTATTAGTGATGAATTATTACAGAGTCGTTTTGGTATGGATCCAGATATGGAAAAGTATAGACTTAATAGAGAAAACAGAGACAGAGGTAGTGAACGTATGATAAAGAAATCAGGCCCATGGCATGATCCAGAATTTGAGAACTCATTGAAGAAGATAGCTTTGCAATCTGGTATTGTAGCACCAAGTCAGGTAGGATTAGAGTTAGAGAAAAAGAAAGCCGGTGAACAAACGGCATTAGATTTGAAGCAAAATATGATATCTATGAAAAGCCCAACGCAGTTGGCAAAGAAGCCCGAATCTTTGCCAGGACAACCGCAACAAGGAAGACCAAAAAACTCGACAGATACTGAACAGAGGAAACCGCGAGAATTTGCTCCGCAAACAGGAGCCAAATTGATGATGTGGATAAACGAAGCTCAGGAAAAGATCAATTCCTGCATAAATCCTATCATGTTAGAGTTCTATCAAAAGAAGAATATGAGAAGTTTATCCAATAAAGAACATGACGAATTGGACTCGTTTAAGAATAAAGTATTGTTTAGTTTAACCCCATTTTCGGATTTATCGGATGATTATTTAGTATCCATACTAGGTCAAATAGACCAAAAAAATACTAAAAATTTAGTTATGGGGTATAACATATGGTTGAAAAGCCTCAGTGCAGAGTTAGGTAAACAACTTACCGTAGATGAACAGAAGCAGGCAAAAGCAGCCTACTATATGCACATTTATTCATAAGAAAGCTAAAATATGATCATATATAACTATGAAAAAGAAGATGGCCTAGAACCAGCACTACAATCTTCTGCATCAATTACATATGCTTCACATATACAGCCTTGCGATGAAGATAGTAGTTATGCCATAGCCAAAACTCTTAAAAGTTTGGCCTCTTACAAAGATGAAGACTTATACTATGTCCAATCTATCTTAGTAAGTTCTACATGGAATAAAAATGATGATATATTTGATAAGAATGAAATTTGGGTAGCTAGGAATACCCCGGAAGATAAACCCACAAATCTAGAACATGACGAAAGTGTTATTATAGGTCATATTACTGCTAATTGGCCAATAACAGAAGAAGGCATATTAATAGATGAAAATACTCAGCAGGAAAATTTACCAGAAAAATATCATATATTAACAGGATCGGTAATTTATCGAGCATATACTAATCCTGAACTTAAAGCGAGAGCCGAAAATTTAATTAATGAGATTAAAGCTGGACAAAAATATGTGAGTATGGAATGTTTCTTCAAAGGATTTGATTATGGTCTTTTGAATACATCTAATGGAGAATATTCTATATTACCACGTAATGAAAGTACAGCTTATTTAACAAAACACCTTAGAGCTTATGGCGGTATGGGTCAACATGAAAACTATAAAATTGGTCGAGTTCTAAGAAATATTACTTTTAGTGGCAAAGGTTTTGTTGACAAACCAGCAAATCCAGATAGTATAATTTTTAATCTAGATAATTTATCTAATAGAAAAAATAGTGTTTTTGCAAATTTGGGTGTATTTAATAATCAGTTTAACTCTAACACGGAGAATAATACAATGAGCGTAGACTTAGAAAAAGAAGTAGCTGAGCTTAAAAGTAAGGTAGAATCTGTTTCTGCGGGCTGCGCAGATACCGTTAAAGAAGCCTACGCTTTAGCTACCGAACTACAAACCAAAACAACTTCCCTGGAAGCAGCTGTTAAAGAAAAAGACAAAGAACTTATGGATAAAGAAGAAAGTATGAAGAAAATGAAGGCTGAGTTTGACGAAACTCTCTCAAATAAAGCTGCTGAAACAGAAGAGCTTATCAAGGCTAAGGAAGACGAAATCAGTAAGATTAAAGCTGAACTTGATGCTTTATCCGAAGTGCTAGCTGGCTATAAGGCTAAAGAAGAAGAAATGATGAAGAAAGAGAAGAAGATGAAGAGAGTTGCCGAACTCATGGAAAATGGTTTGGAGCAAGAACTCGCTCTATCAACAGTAGATCAATTTGACTCTTTGGACGATTCAACATTTAGCGGATTATCTTCTCTGATTACCGCTATGATGAAGCGTAAAGCAGAAATGCCAAAAGAAGACGAAGAAATGCTAGCCAAAAAGAAAGCTTCTGAAGCAACCATTATCGATGAAACAGTTCTTGATAGTGTTGAAACAGAAGAAACGGTTGATTTGAGTGTTGGTGGCCAAGAGGCTGACGCCACTATGGAATCAACACGTTCGGCTTTAATAGAATTCGTTTACAGTAGACTCGGTAAAACACTCAATAAGGGAGAATAAACATGGCTCTTAAACCAGATCGTATCGAAAATCAGACAGATATCTCTTTTTTCATGAATACTACTGCTGAGCGTGGCGGTGTAGCTTCTGTTGTCACTGGTGGCGTTGGAGCATCTATGGATGATGCTGATGCTGTTGTGGCATATGCTGCTGTTGCTTCTGGTGCTAAGCCAGTAGGCGTACTACTTAATGATGTGGTGAATCTTGATCTCACCAGACAGCATATTAACTGGTACAAAGACGAGGTCCAGGTTGGTGGTAAGGTAACTCTTCTCCGCCAGGGTCAAGTCACAACCAATAAAGTAACCGGTAGTCCAGCAGCTGGTGTCGATGCTTATGTTGGTGCTAGTGGTTTAATTGGTACTAGTAGTACCAATGCCGTTAAAATTGGCCAGTTCTTAAGCGCTGTAGACGCAGACGGCTACGCAAAAGTATCAGTTAACCTATAAGTAATAAATCCTAAGGAGAAAAACCATGACAGGTAACAGTAAAGCTTTTCAACCAACACCGGAGCTAACCGACCTTTTGGTTCGTTCTGGTTCTATGAACCGTGAGACAGCTCTGGCTGCAAATGCTGAATTTGCCAAAGCTTTAGAGCTACCTCTTCGTCAAGGCATTATGAGTGGAGATATTCTTGATAGTATTTTCGAACCAATTCGTTTGGCTCAGAGTGCAACTCCTGAATTTCCACTTGATTTTCTTGCCCCTGGCACAGAAAAAGACTTTGTGGCATATACCATTCCAAACCATGGATATATTCCAGAACGTCATATCGAGAGTGATTACGTTATGGTACCAACATATGATATTGGTGCTAGTATCGATTGGCTACTCAAGTACGCCAGAGATGCCCGTTGGGACGTAGTTGGTCGTGCTATGGAAGTACTAGAAGGCCAATTCGTTAAGAAGATGAATGATGACGGTTGGCACACACTATTAGCTGCTGGCGTTGATCGTAACATTATTGTTTATGATAGCGATGCTGGTGCTGGTCAGTTTACCAAGAGACTAGTCAGCCTCATGAAGACAGTAATGCGTCGAAATGGTGGAGGTAACAGTGCTAGTACAAATAGAGGTATGCTAACCGATCTCTACGTTTCTCCAGAGGCGATGGAAGACATTCGCAATTGGGGTGTTGATCAGGTCGATGAGGTTACTCGTAGAGAAATCTACACAGCTGCCGATGGTACTCTTAACAGAGTCTTTGGTATTAATTTACATGACCGTGATGAACTAGGCGAAGGTCAGGAATACCAACTATTCTTCAGTGATGTTCTCAATGGCTCTGTTCCATCGGGCGATGCTGAGATTGTTGTTGGTTTAGATATGCGTAAGAGAGATAGCTTTATAATGCCTGTTCGTGAAGAAGTTCAAATCTTCGAGGACGACACTCTACACCGTCAGAAGAGAGCCGGTTTCTATGGCTGGGGCGAACAGGGTTTTGCTGTTCTTGACAACCGCAGAGTGTTACTAGGCTCACTATAATTCAACTTGTCTAACAAGATGTAAGAAAGTAAGGGCTGGGGGTAAAATCCCGGCCCTTCTTTTTTATACTTACAGCTAATAAAGAGATTACTAGGTGTATATCATTTTAATACAAAACATCTGGTAGGTATTTTATATTACCATTAATAGGCTTATAATTATGCCAGCAAGCAAATACGATTTCTCTATAGAACAGGGAACATCTTTTAAACTATCACTAATATATAAAGATGGCACCCAAACTCCTATTGATATTACAAATTGGTGTGCTAGACTAATCTGGACCACTGATGAAGGAGTAACTCAAGTATTTTCTACCCACAATACTGATTATAGCGTCTACAAATTCACCATAGACGGTCCAGCAGGCAAGCTTTTATTACAGCTACCCGCAGCCACCACCAATTTATTTACTTTTCTCAAGGCTAAATATGATCTGGAGCTTGAAAGTCCTGACGATATGTATAGTGGCGGCGGTAAAGAATTGGTTAGATTAATTTATGGAACTATTAAAATAGTATTAAGATATAGTGAAGACAATACACTATTGGATTGTCAACCATGAGTGATTATACAGTAGTAGTTGAAAATTTAGAACCCAATATTGTTATAGTAGAAACAAGCTTTATTGATACTCTAAAAATATTAGAAATAGAAAGATCAATAAGTAGTGTAAATATAATTACACAGTCTAATATTATCAATGTTAGTGATTTGCCAGAAATTCCATTTAGTAAAATTATTGGTAATTTATCAGTATATAGAATAGACGGCCTAGATAATTATTTAAACCATTATTCATTTGATTGTGGTACACCCTAAAATATTCCAAGGAGAAATAAGATGCCAGCTTTAACAACAATTCAACTCAGAAGAGGCACCTCAGCAGAATGGGCTTCATCACTCAATGCTCTAGCTCAAGGAGAAATGGGTTTTGATACAACAATCAAAAAGTTCAAGATTGGTAATGGTTCAACTCTTTGGTCCGGATTGCCTTGGGCAAATCTTATGGGTGCTGATTTTGTTGGAGTCAGCGGAGTAAATGTTTCTTATAGCTCTCCTTCTGGTACAGTAACTGTATCTGTTACAGGATTGAATGCTAATTATATTAGTGATTTTGCTAGTTCTGTTAGCGGTTTACTGCCTGTTAAGAGTTTAGTTGCTGGAACAAATATTGCTATTACTCCAACAGGAGATAAGGGTTTTGTTATATCAACAAATGGTCTAGATACAAATGCTGTTAAAGATGTTGTTGGATCAACAATTATTGGCGTTAGTGGTATTAGAGCAAGTTATGATAATGCTAGTAAAGTAGAAACTATTTCAGTTACTGGGCTAAATAGTTCTTATATTAGTGATTTCAATAGTTCAGTAAGTGGATTATTAAATGTAAAAAGTTTAGTTCAAGGAAGTGGTATTGGCATAGTTAATAATGCTGGTGCTCAAACTATTAGTGTAACAGGAATACCTAGTTCTTTAATTACTGACCTTGGTAATATTGCAACAACTCAGGTGGTAGGACGAACTGGTATTGCTCTAACATATAATGCAATAACAGACACCATGTATATTGATACCACGGGAGTATCTCTTGTTGGACATACTCACACATGGAGCAATATAACAGATGCCTCTACTAAAGCAACCTTAACAGAGCTAGGTTACTTATCTGGCGTATCTCCAGGCACAGCTAGCGCAAGCAGAGCACTAGTGGTTGATAGTAGTAAAAATTTAACAGGCATTAACAATTTAACTACAGTTAGCGATGTAATTGTTGGTGGTAATTTAACAGTACAAGGCACAACTACAACTGTTAACAGTACAACCATAAATATTGGAGATAATATCATTAGAGTAAATACTAGTGGTTTATCTACTGGTGGTATGGAAGTATATACCGGAACAGATACTAAACAATTAGTATGGAATACTACTAGTAGTAGATGGGAATTTATTGGTGGTAATGTTTATACTAGCGGTAATTTTGTTGGTAATTTAACAGGTAATGCAAGTACTGTCACCAACGGAGTATATACCACAGATACTGGTACAGTTACTAGCACCATGATTGCTAACGATACTATAGTGAATACTGATATTAATAGCGCGGCTGCTATTGCTTATAGTAAATTAAATTTAAGCGGATCTATTGTCAATAGCGACATCAATGCATCTGCAGCTATTGCTGATAGTAAACTCGCAACCATTAGCACATCAGGTAAAGTATCTAATAGTGCTACCACAGCAACCAATGCTAATACTGCTTCTGCAATTGTTGCTCGTGATGCTAGCGGTAACTTTAGTGCTGGTACTATCACTGCTAATTTAGCTGGCAATGCTAGCACTGTAACTAATGGTGTTTATACCACAGACACTGGTACTGTAACCAGCGCAATGATAGCAGACAATACTATTGTTAATGCTGATATTAATAGCTCAGCAGCCATAGCGTATAGTAAACTTAATTTGAGCAGCGGTATTTTAAATTCTGATATTAGTAATAGTGCGGCTATTGCTTATAGCAAACTTAACCTGGGCTCTAGCGTTACTAATAGTGATATCGCAACTAATGCCTCTATATCTTACAGTAAACTAAATCTAGCTTCTGGTATTACCAACAATGATATTAGTGCCACTGGAGCGATTGCTTATAGTAAATTAAACTTAGCTACAAGTATAGTCAATACTGACATCTCAGCATTAGCATCTATTGCTTATAGTAAACTTAATCTATCTAGTAGTATTATGAATGCTGATATTGCTGGAAATGCAGCAATCGCAGTATCCAAATTAGCTAGTAGCGGAGTCACAATAGGTAATACGACTATTAATCTTGGTGCTACAACTACTACTCTTGCGGGTTTAACAAGTATTAGTGGTGTTAGTGCTGCTAATCCAACAACACTATACTATTTCGTTATCGATGGCGGTACACCATAATATTTTCATAGAAAAGGAAAACCACCATGAAAGGTTTTTTCGGCTTTGGTAAACAAGGCAAATTATTAATTAATCGTAATAATAAACTTGTAGTCAGACAAGTAGACTTTATACAGCAATTAGCTGCTATGAATGTTGGTGCTTGGGGCGATCCTCATATGTATATTAGACAAGGACAATCTTTAAATCCTAATAATTATACTGCTGGTAAATTTTTAGCAAAATGGGGTGATAATAAAGTAGGTTCTAACGATAAAGAATTACTATTATTAAGTGTCGAAACTGTATTAATGAAAGTTCAAATTTATTATACTAATCAAAATTTTTTTACAGCAAAAACTATAAAAAATATAAGAGTAGTATATAATAATGTATCAACTACATATACAAATAGTGCTTATATAGTAGCTGGACCCATAACCATATCTATTATTAAACTGGGTGTTGGAGCAAATGCATATCTGAATTTTGAGATGAAATGGAATACCATATATAATATTGTTAGTCTTGGAGGAGCATTGACTGTTGTTTTAAGGAAAATAGCAGATTCTGGAGGTTATTGGAATGGTGGAGACGGAGCTACGCATGATGGTTTTGGAGTTGCTGCTCAAGCTTATGGTTTAACCAGGGCTAGTTTTGAGACTGCTAATATTACAACACTATCAATAGATAGTACTGATAATAATTTTAATATGCAGACTAATTTAGACTGTGATCTACAAGCATTAGATGTGACTGCTGCTACAGCATTATCAGATACTAATCTTGCTGATATTTCTTATTTGAAACCGGCAGAATCCACCATAGTGGATGATTTACATGATACAAATACTAATCAAACTGTTGACCAGTGGGATCCTACGGTTTTAGGAGATGCTGCTAATGGTGTGGTTGGGTCTTTAGCAATATTTGAAGATCATGGAACTTTGGATCATTATTTAGCCAATATGGTAAATGCTGGAAATAGTGTTGTTGGCTTAGACTCAAGTCAAGCTAATCAAATTATTGCAGATTTTGAATCTGAAAATACTTCATTATATGCTAGTTCTTTTAGTGTAAATATGGATTACATTCCTTAATGTTAAAATGAAAGAAACAACATGCCGTCTATCCAAATAACATCAGCTAATTATAATGGTCAAACAGCAAATGTTACTTTCTATTCATCCAATAATCCTACTGTAGGTATTAATTTGGGTTCTCAAACTATTCCGTATATAAGAGATAGTATTGATGTTTATGGAACTTATGAATTGTATTTTATTAGCTATAATAAAACTTGTAGTATAACTATTAATGATCCTACAATTACACCTACTCCCACAACAACATCTACAGTAACTCCAACACAAACCGTTACGCCAACAGCCACACCAACACCCACACTAACACGAACTCCCACTAATACTCCTACCTCCACTCCAACTTCCAGTGCTATACCGCCCACACCCACCCCAACAATAACAATTACACCCACTTCTAGCTCCATACCAGCTACTCCTACTCCAACTCCAACGCCGTGGCCAACCGTGCCGGGAACGCCGACTGCGCTTTCTGCCTCTGGCGGAAACGCACAGGTCGCACTTACTTGGACCGCGCCCGCGAGTAACGGCGGCAATTCGATCACCAACTACATCGTGCAGTATTCCAGCAACGGCGGATCAACGTGGACCACGGTTTCTCGCACCGCGTCTGCGACTGCCAGTCAGATCGTCACGGGATTGACGAACGGCACGGCATATGTGTTTCGCGTGGCGGCGATCAACGCTATTGGGACAGGAGCGTACACGGCGGCATCAAGCAGTGTGACGCCAATCGCAGCTATACCTTTTACCAGTACATTGGTTAACATTGGCTCTTGGTCTGGAAACGGTACTGCTGCGAGCAAGCTGACGCCAAGTGCCCGTTTTGGTTCGGCAAGACTTGTGTGCGGAAAGGCTGGAACTTTGCGCATAACCGGAGGCTTTGATAGCGCGGTATACGCTGGTCATGATGTAGCAATTAGAAAAAACACAAGCATCATACTTATGGCCCAGTGGAGTAGTGGATCATTTGACATCACAAACGCAGTATCAGCAGGCGACGAAATAACCTTTGCGGCAGATTACGATAACGGCGTGCCCGTATACCCGGGCAATGGGTCTGCACTATTTTATGCCACAACTCGGGTGTGGATTGAATGATGACCCTCTACTACGCCCTGCAAGACGAAGAAGTGATCCTCCTCATCTGCACGATCATGCAAACCCTCTCTCTCTGCTACCTCGTTTGGAGACACCCATGAGACACATCCTAGAACTCCTCATTTGCTCCACCATAGGAGCATATTGTGCTTATCGTTGTTATGCTGTTATGCCAGAAGCTATAAAAGAAATAGTTTCAGTAATGTCCCAATATTTTAATAGGATAGAAGAGATAGAGTCGGCTATTGAACAGTCTATGGAATAAATAACTAGGGTGTAATAAAAGATATTAAGCTTTGCTATTGACCATATAAAGCTTATTATATATTTAGTTATAATAGGATTTTCTTATGCCAGTTAATACGGCCATTACAATACGAAAAGGCTCAAGTTCTCAGTGGAGCAGTGCCAACCCAGTATTAGCATCTGGAGAGCCTGGATATGATCTATCTAACAAGATTTTAAAAGTTGGAGATGGAGTATCCAACTGGGCTAGTTTAGGTAGTATAAATTTAACCTCATCTAATATTACTGATTTTAACACAGCTACTAGTGGAATCCTTCCAGTTAAGAATATAGTTGCTGGTAATAATATTACTATAAGTTCGTCTAGTGGAATTTATACTATTAATAGTACAGCAAGTGGGGTTGGAGGAAGTTCTTCAACTAGTGTTATAGAATATAGTACAGTTTCAAATTTTCCAGCTAGTGGAACTGGTAGTACTATTTATATTAGCACAGATAATGGAAGAATCTATAGATGGGCCAGTACTGTTTATCAAGAATTAGGTCCGGTAAGCTATGCTCCAATTGGTAGTGACAGTAGGTGGGATTTGTTTTTGCCCGCTGCACCGACGAGCGTGACGGCAACTCCTGGAAACACGCAGGCAACAGTGTCTTGGACTGCACCTACGGCGTTGGCCCTACCGATCACTAATTACACGCTGCAATACAGCAGTAATTCTGGATCGTCATGGACTACGTTTACTCGCTCCGCGTCAACGGCGACGAGCGCCACCGTAACCGGATTGACCAATGGCACAGCATATGTTTTCAGGGTTGCTGCAGTCAACGGTGTTGGCACCGGGGCGTACACGGCGGCTAGTTCAGCGGTGACTCCTGCCGTGCCGGCGTCTGACGCGAACTTTAGTAGCGTGTCCCTTCTGCTCCACATGGACGGCACAGGATCGTCGTTCACAGACTCTTCCGTCACGCCAAAGACAGTCACGGCCTTCGGCAATGCCACGCAATCAGCAACGCAGGCGAAGTTTGGCGGCAAATCTGCTTACTTTGACGGTAGCGGGGATTATTTGACAATCGGAGCGAATAGTGCATTTTCTTTTCCCGGTGACTTCACTATTGAGTTCTGGGTGTTCCTGGCTGGGAATCCAAATGGTTATGTTGGCAATTACGGTGCGGCAATTGTCAATTGCTACTTTGGAGGCTCCACACCCAACGGGGGATGGCAAGTCCGAATTAACGGTACATCTTCATCCTACACAACGATCAATCTCTACACTGGCTCTAATGACTTAAACTTTGCATACACTTTTGCGCAGAATCAATGGCATTATGTTGCCGTATCAAGAGTATCGTCCGTTATTCGTGCTTATGTCAACGGTAATCAGGTTGGATCAAGTATTAGCAACTCTGACACTTTCACGCCCAGCTCAAGCAACGCCTTGTCTATCGGGCGACTTGCGTTAGAAAGCACCTACCTGTTTGATCTAAACGGCTACATCGACGATCTGCGGCTAACAAAGGGTATAGGACGATATACAGGCTCAACGATCACTGTCCCGACCGCCGCATTCCCTGACTCATGATCAACCACAAAACTATCAATATTATGTTACAATTTATGAGATAAAATAACATGCCACTATCATTTCCCTCTAATCCAACTACAGGTCAAACAACCACACAAAATGGTCGCACATATTCATGGAGCGGCTATGCTTGGGAATTTATAACTCAAAATGTAAATTCAGCACGATCAAGCTTAACTACAACTAGTGGAACATCAACTTTGTCAATAACTGGAGGATATGTTCCAGGATATTTAGATCTATTCCAGAATGGAGTGAAATTATTAAGTGGTAGAGACTATACTGCAACCGATGGAAGATCAGTAACTTTAGCTAATAGTGCTCCGTCAGGAACAACAATAGAGTATATAACATTATTGCCCTCAATTAATAATAATCTTTATACCAAACTAGATAGTATTAGTTCGTCTTTTAATGGATCGTCCACATCATTTGGATTAGCGGTTAGCGGAACAGCTTATTATCCAGTTAGCTCAAATACTTTGGGAATTTATGTGGGTGGTGTTGCTCAAGAACCAATTTCTTCATATAGCGTTAGCGGATCCAATATAATCTTTACTGAACCTCCAGCTAGTGGATTAACTTTCTGGGGAGTCGGTTATGGAACAACAGCGGTGGCCACATTAAACGGAATAGCCCCCGGCTCATCTGGATTTCCATCTATTAGTTCATCAAATGATTTGACCACAGGATTCTATTTTCCATCTGGTGGTTCTATTAGTATAGCTAGTTCTGGATATGATAGATTTAAAATTAATAGTAATGGTAATGTTGTTTTTGGTGGACAAAATATTAATAGTTTAAGATATGTAGATATTAATAATATCAATAATTTATCAAACGCTGGTAGTATTCTAAGATTAGTTACTAGTAATGTTTCTGGTGTATCTATTAATGATACTACTAGTGCAGATTTGGTCAAATATAGTAATGGCCAATTTGGTATTAATAATAATGAAAGAGATCCTGCTGCTTTTATATCTTTTAATGTTGGTGTTACAGAAAAATTACGGATAACTTCGTCAGGCAATATCGGAATTGGTACTACCAACCCAACAAGTAGTTTACATGTTATTGGTAATATTACCGCTAATAGTGGTAATTTTACTAATAATTTACGAGTTAATAATATTAATGTTAGTGTTAGTGGACACTCTCATACGGTTAGTGATATTGCTAATTTTAATAGTAGTGTTAGTGGTTTATTGCCCATTACTAATATAATTGCTGGAAGTGGAATTAATGTTGCTATTAGTGGTACCACAGCTATTATAACTAATGTTGGATTAAAACTTGGTACCGTCATGGCTTTAAGTTAAAAGGTAAAATATGGCTAATCCAAATATAAACACCGCTACAAGCGTCTACGCCAACAACGCCTCCCTGTCGCTCACGACGACGAGCGCCACGCAGCTTGTGTCCAACGCCGCGAGCAGCGGCAAGGTTTTCCTGCTCGACGGCATCACAATCTGCAACATCGACACGGCCAACGCCGTGACGGTGACGGTGACGCTTTACCAGAGTGCGACGAACACGGGGACCGCGTTCGAGCTTTGCTCGACCGTGAGCATCCCGGCCAACGCCGCGCTGATCGTCGTTGACAAGTCGCAGGGCGTGAGCCTGCTGGAGAACGAGTCGATCTACGTCACGGCGGGGACGGCGAGCAAGCTGAAGG
>Ga0214923_10002980_pt1 | contig 21725 bp, 42 predicted proteins | sample LL1510_MetaG_FD_177993 | JGI IMG/M metagenome (GOLD analysis project Ga0214923, IMG submission 177993) | Freshwater microbial communities from Lake Lanier, Atlanta, Georgia, United States - LL-1510 | ecosystem: Environmental > Aquatic > Freshwater > Lake | place: USA: Georgia | collected...
TGACGGCCATCCCCGACGGCGTTAACCCCACCGTCGGCGGCGACCTGTACTTAAGCAGCGTGACGGCCATCCCCGACGGCTTTAACCCCACCGTCGGCGGCTACCTGGACTTAAGCAGCGTGACGGCCATCCCCGACGGCTTTAACCCCACCGTCGGCGGCTCCCTGAACTTAAGCAGCGTGACGGCCATCCCCGACGGCTTTAACCCCACCGTCGGCGGCTACCTGAACTTAAGCAGCGTGACGGCCATCCCCGACGGCTTTAACCCCACCGTCGGCGGCGACCTGTACTTAAGCAGCGTGACGGCCATCCCCGACGGCTTTAACCCCACCGTCGGCGGCGACCTGTACTTAAGCAGCGGGTTAAAAGCCAACGTTAAAAAACTAAGCGGGCCTATTCTCGTACACTTGCCGGTCGTAAAATTATCGTGGCAAGGCGGCAAGTATGTAAAGGTTGACGGAATTTTTACAGAGGTTGTTTCAACAAAAGGAAAGGTAAGCAAGGTAAAGCGGTTAAATAAACAGGATGAATTTTACCTGATAACCGACGGTAAAGGCAAATGGGCCCACGGCGAAACGCTAAAACAAGCTAAAACCGACCTTATTTATAAACTAAGCGGGGATATTGATATTAGCCAGTTTAAACGGCTTTCATTAACATCAACCGTAACGTTTGAAAAAGGAGTACAAATGTACCGCGCTATTACCGGGGTTTGCGCATTTGGAGTTAAAGAATTTGTAGAGCGTAAAGGTATAAGCCCTACACAAAAATTTACAGTAGCCAAAATAATAGAGGTCACTAAAGGCGAGTACCAAAGCAGCACGTTTAAGCAGTTTTTTAATGCATAACCCCCTAACCATACCCATAGCCCGTGGCGATGCTGCGTACAGTCCCGCCCTGTTGTCAACCGCTGAAACATACCGGCGGCGCAGCATGGCAGCGCACACGCAGGCAATAGAGCGCAGGCTGGCCATAGCTGAAAGTCAAAACCTGCGGCTGGCCATAGATACCCGGCAGTATTTAGCCGGTATATTTCCCGGTAAAAAAAGCCTGCCGCAAACCCGCAAGGAGTATAAGCTGCACCGAGACGACCTATGGGCCGACCCCGAAACGGGCGAAATTAGTAGCGACCTGGAGAGTGAGCACCTGCCACTGATACGGCTATACTACAGCCTGTTTAACAACTACCACAAAGGCAGCAAGCGCACCGTAGGCCAGTTGCACATTGCCGACGACGGCAGAATAGCCACCGTGCCCAAACAAATATGCACCGGTAGGCATAAGCTAAACCAGGTGTTCAACTTTTACAAGTCTAACATAATACGCGGCAAGTTTAAAAAGCTGCTGTATGAAATGGATGCAACAGGCATTTTGCGCGACTATCACCCGGTACACATAACCCTAACCGTGCCCAGGGATGAAGAGGGCAACTTTCAAGGCGAACGTTTTTTTGGCGACAAGCTGCTGTATTGGTTTAATATCATGCGCAAATACCCATTTTTTAAGGATTCCGTTTTTGCGGGCGAAGCCGGGCTAGAGGTGAAAAAGGGAGCCAACGGCAAAGGCTACCACATACATATACACAGCTTCAGCCTGTTAAACAAGGGCGTAAACATGAATAAGTTTCGCAAGCAGTTGCAGGGCGTATGGCAAAACCTAACCGGCGGCAGCCAAATTTGGGTAGAAACATTATATAAAGTTGACCGCCATAGCAACGGCAAACCCGTGCGCGAGTATGTATGCACAACCAAAGGCGTACACTGGCCCCTAACCGTAGACGAGTACAACCAAGCCCTAAAAACCGACCCTACAGTAAAAGACAGGTATAAGCTGCAAAACCGTAAAATTTATGTAGACCCGGCCACCAGTCCAATAGACGACTATATAGCCGGTATAATGGAATGTATAAAGTACCATTTTAAGCCCGCCATGTTTCTACAATCCTACGTAGATGCCGACGGCAAGCTAAAAAAGCAGCACGACGTAGCCGCCATTTTAGAGGTACTAACCAATACCTATCGTAAGCGGCTATACACCCGGTTTGGCTTTTTTTACGGCCTAAAACAGTTAGCCCTAAACTTTAAAGAAGAAGCCGACAGCAGCCAGCAGGTGATAGATGTAAACACCCTGGTAGACGAAGCATTTTTTGAAACAAAAGAGGGTAGGGCAGTAACCGGGGCCGACTGGATTTTTGCCGAGGACGACGAAGAAACCGCCCGTGCCGAGGCCGAAATGAAAGACGAACAAACAATGGCCGCCGGTACCCTGGGCTGTATAGTGCCCGATACTGATATAAATCCCTTTACGCTCGGCGTGGGACAGGCCGCCGGTGGTGTGCCCGTGCTATACAATGTAAACGAAAGGCGGCACCCAAAGCAGAAAAATTACTATAAACATTTTGAACTGTCGCCTTACATAGATGCCGAGCCGGGCGGCTTTATATTCCTAAAACCCGACGCACCCATACCCCAATTAATCAAACTAATATGCTTAGGCATGGCCGACGAAAAAACACTAACCGACAAAGGCTTTGTAGACGTCCCCCTACAAACCATGCAACACAATTTGGTAAAGATGCAAGCCGAAACGCGCAGGCATTTTAGCGGGCAAAACACCACTCTGGCAGAAGCCGCCAAAGCCGAGGCCATAGCTATGATAGCCAAACATGCCGAAATACGCATATACAGCGAAGATATTGTAAAGGTGATAAGGGAGGTAAGGCAAAAAGAAGAGCGCCCCCGGCAGGTTTACTGGAATGCGTCCGATAAGGTAAACAGGCAAAAAGAAAAGGCCGACAACTTAGCCGGAGCGCCGGTAGAAGTACAATATATGATGCGCCAAACCAACGAAATGCGCGACGTAAACAGTAGGCTAAACACACGCGGTAAGCTGCTAATGATACAGCAGCAGCAGGTTTTTTACCTGCGCCAAATAGGGTTTAAAATAGCCATTGACGACAACGGCAAAATAGTAACCATAACCCCGCCGGTCGCAGGCAAAAAACAGGCACCCACGCCTACGTTTTTTAATAATGAAGAGTGGTAATGAGGCTACTGGGCTTATTTAGCGGACAGGGCGGTTTTGAATATGCCGCCAGGCTTATGGGCTGGGAGGTGGCGGCTGTTTGCGAGTGGGATAGTTTTTGCCAACGCATATTAAACTATTGGTTTCCCGAAGCCGAAATGTTCGGGGATATTGACAAAACAGACTTTTCAAAATATGCAAACAAAATTGATATTATTACCGGTGGATTCCCATGCCAGCCATTCAGCAACAGCGGCCGGCAGCAAGGCACTGGCGACAAACGCTATAAATGGCCCCAAATGTTTAGCGCAATTAAACAGGTTAAACCACGCTACGTATTGGCAGAAAACGTTTTCGGCCTTGTTACTTGGAACGGGGGATTGGTACTGCAAACGGTGTGCGCTGATTTGGAAAGTGAAGGGTACCAGGTACAACCGTTTATTATTCCAGCTGCAAGTAAAAACGCCCCGCATGAAAGGTACAGGGTTTGGATTGTTGCCTACCGCCCAAACACAGGGCTTGAAAGTGTGCAACAAAAAAGGGAAAACCGAATTTATCGATACGAAACTGTTGCCAACACCCAGGGGACAAACCAAAACGGGAGCGTCAAACACGGCAACACGGCAGGGCAGCCCCGATTTACAAACATTGGCCGCCGAAGGATTTTTGCCAACACCAACAGCACACCAACAGGGAACAAAATACCAACATGGCGGGATATCCTTGCAGGCGCTTCTTCTACCAACCCCGACGGCTGCCGATTGCGGCAAGAAATTAACAGGTTTGGAAAAACAAGACAGTTTAACGGCCAGGGCCCGCAAAATAACTGGGAAAACTTCCCAACTCAACCCCCTGTTTGTACAGGAAATGATGGGCTTTCCGCCCGATTGGACGGTATTACCTTTTCTAAATGGCGGCGAAAAAGCATAGAATCAGCAGGCAACGCGGTAGTTCCGCAAATAGTAATGGAATTTTACAGGCACATAGCCGCTTTTGATAACCAATTAACCCCATAAAACACAATAAACAGTAGGTGTAAAACTAAAATAATATGAAAGACTTTTTAGAAAATGAGGATAAGGTTTCAGGCTTTTGTCTTGGCATATATACTGTTCAGCTTATAATTATTTTGGTAGAAATTATAACCAATATTTAACCACCCCCCACACATGGCAGCAATTTTAATAGCATACGCATTGCAGCTTGGCAACACATTGTTTGCTGATACAGTAGGTAGTAGTGCAGCCATAGTGCGCAGAAAATGCGTAGAAGATAACAACCCGGCAGGCCACACATGGCGGCAGCATTACAATATGGGTTTTAGAGTAGTAAAAGTAAGCATTCAAACCACCCAGCCATGGCCACCTAAAAAAATAAAACGCAAATGAAAACCCACCAGCAGATACTAGAAAAGGCCCAGCGGCTAAAGCAACTGGCCGAGCGCGGCGTAGGCGGCGAAAAAACAAATGCCAAGGCAGCCTACAGTCGCTACAAAAAACGCTACCGCCTAACCGATGCCGAACTGGGCGAGGCCGAGCCCACAGAACATACCTTTACCTGCGCCGCACACCAAACCGTACTGTTTAGGCAAATAGTTTACCACGTTACCGGCAGCGACGCACTAAAAACAGGTAAAAAGCCCTGCACCGTAGTTGCCATTTGCACAAACGCGCAGGCCGAGGAGATAAGCCAAAAATTTGCCCACTACTGGCATATTTTAGAGCAGGAACACCACCTGCTGACAGTAGCCTTTATAAACGCCAATAACCTGTTTAATGCCAAGCCTGTAAGCGCGCAAGGCTATACAGGCGCAGCGCCCATGCCAACCCAGCAGCCCGAAGCAGCGCCGCAAGAACAGCCACCCGCACCCACGCCCGACGAAATAGCCAAAGCGCAGCTAAACCAGTACAAAATAACCCGGTACGCCCAGCTAATAATGCCAACACCGTATTTAACCATGTTAGAACAAAGCAATTAACCCGCCTTATCATTTCTTCATATACGCTAAAAGCCGCCCCAAAAAGCGGCTTTTTTAGTGCCAAATAACCTATTGTTTTATCCGAAAATCCTATATAATTTTACAGGCAGCAACCAAAACCAGTTTATGTATAGTTACCAACTATACGATTCCATTCGCGAAACCATACAACACCACCCCGGCGGGCTTATGGTAGGGCAGCTAACCGACCTGCTTAATACCGACAACCATGCAAAAAATAGCTATGCGTACAAAAACCTGCGCCACAGGGTAGTAAAAGCCTGTAAAAAGTTAGCGGAGTTAGATAAAATAGTACAGGAAAGCAAAGTATCAGAAATAAAAACCAAGTATTACATATTTAAACCCAAAACAGCATGAATGCAGCCATAGTACAGCAGTTGGTAGAAAGCATGGTAATGCCAAACATACGCAATGGCAACGCCGAAAAGTTTATTGAAGATATACAGCCGCATTTTCACATAAACGCCACCGACAAAGACGGCAACAGGCTATGGCCACCGGCAAACGTGCCCGATTTTGACCCGTACATATCAATACGGCTGTGCCCTAGCAACGAAAAGCCGCTGGAACTACGTTCGGCTAAAAGCAACAACCTGATATATGCATGTAGCCCCGACGAGGCAAAGGCCATGCTGGAAAAATTCATAACAATAATACTGCTAAAATAATGGCAAAAGGCACCAAAGGCGAAAGCCAAATAGAGGACGCAGAAATAGTAAGCGAAACCCAAACCCCGGCAGAAGTAGCCGCCGAAAACGAAGCAGCCCCGGCAGCAGAAAGCGCAGCAGCCGAAGCACCGACAGGGGAAAGTCCGCTGATAGACGAAAACGCCTTTAAAAACTTTTTAGGCACCAATAAGCAAAATTTTGGGGCAGGAGAGCCGAAAAAAGAAGATGCACCCGGCGACGGCGGCGAACCCGGCACCGAAGATGCACAGTCCGCAGGCGGCGAGTCGGCACCCGCCGGCGAAGCCAAAAAAATGACAAAGGGAGCCACCGACTACAGCGCGGCGGCAGTGGTAGGCATGATAGATTTTATTGCCGTGCTGGCAGTAACCCTAACACTAAAGCACGCGCAGGAGAGCGAGGTAAAAGCCACCGATAGCGAGAGGGAGAAAATGGAGAAAGCATGGGCGCTGGCTATGGAAGAAAGCGGCATGTACGTTTCGCCCTGGTACCAGGTAATGCTGTTGACGGGTGCTATTTATGGCCCAAAAGTTTACAGCGCATATAAGGCAAACCAGCAGACAGAAGAAGTAATAGCCCGCATGGTAGCCGACGAGATAGCCCGCCAAAAAGCAGGCATAGGCGTGCCACCGCCTGCCGCCAAAAACACAGCCCCGTTTGTGCAGGCAGCAGCCAACGCCATACCGCTAGTAGTAAAGGAGCAGGTAATAACCGCCTGCCCCACCTGCGGCAACACCGTAAGGCCGGGGTATAAGTTTTGTGATGGCGACTGCCGCAGTCGCTACATGGCCGACAAAGCCCGCATAGACAAAAACCAGCCGCCTATGTACATAGGCAAAAGCAAAGAAGAGGCCGACAAAATAGCCAAACAGCAAGCAAAAAAATAATGGCAGAGCGCAAAGCCAGTTTAATAGCAGTAATAGGCAAGCCCGGCACAGGCAAAACCATGGCCACTATACAAATGGCAAAAGCTATAAACCCGCAAAAGCTGGTAGTAATAGACGAGGGCCTGCAAGAGCCAATGTGGGATAAGTACAAAAGGATAAACGCCGCAAAGCCCGACGACTTAAAAAAGCTGAAAGGGTGGGGGGTAAGCGACTATTACAGCGAAAAAAACTACCCGCCGGGGGTGTTTAACAATATGTACGACAACCTGCGCAACGGCGTAATAGTGCTAGACGACTGCCGCACATATATAAAAAATCAGCTAGCCGACGATGTGCGTAAAATAGTAGCCCGCAGGCGGCAGCATGGTAATGATATTTTTTTAATAGTACATGGCTTTACCAATTTGCCGCCGTCGTTATACAGCTACATAAGCCACTATATACTATTTGCCACTACCGATACGCTAGACAGCCGCAAAGAATATATAAGCCACTACTACGATAAGCTGGTAGAAGTGCAAAAGCGCGTAAACCAAAAAGCCCAAACCAACCCCTACTATAAAGAAATAATAGACGTAGGCAAACTAACAGGGTGATTATGAAACCAAAATGTATTTCATTTATTGAAAAAATGGCATATCGCACCGGTATTACACAATATATCAGCGTTTGCATAAACTGGTGGAAAAACCCTTTTCATTTTAAACAGTGGCTATTTATTTGCATACAAACAAAATGGCAATTTTGTATAGCGGTAGACTTAAGGCTGCAACAGCCCCGGCGCTCCGTATATATACAGCTATTAAGCATATCGGTAGAAATTTGTTTTGAATCAATGGAATCAGGGCAAAAAAGATACGCGGATAGGCTGGAAAAAGAAACATGGCCGGGCGAAATATAATACCAACTAATCAACCCAAAATAAAATGATTGAAAAGGGTAAAATTGTAAGCACTAACGATAAGTTTTTTAAAGAATTTGGCTGCAAATGGTTTGGTATTGTGCATAGCATAATCAAAAGAAAAGGCCACACATTGGTATATCTAAAAAATACACTATGCGAAGGAGATAAAAGGGTATATCTGAATATGCCGCGCACAAAAAAGGGGTTTCTGCCGATAGATATAAATCACTTGACAACACCGTAGCCCCTATAACCCACCCCTAAAACCACCCTACTATACCTAAAACCACCCTACTATACCCTAAAAATATAGCCACCCGTTTTTTAGTCCCTTATTGGTAAGCTGTTGCAGCTACTGGAGTTTTGCAGTACAAAAATTTTCACAAAACTCTATAAACATGGAATTATCCGTAGTAGAAAAGCCAACCAACTTGCGCGGCTATTCTAACCAACAAATAGGGCAGGGTGTGGTATCAAACATTCCCGCTGCCCAAAACCGCAATGTACCTGCGGTAGCACCATTACAAACCACCCGTGGCGACGTTAGTCCGGTATCAGCAGTAGCTTCCGCACCTACACAAGCCGCTCTTGCCCGTTTGGGTAACGCTATCACCTTTACTGCCACCAACGGCGGCGGCGCTACAGCCAACTACAAAATGTTTGATGCCTGGGGCCTGTTGTCAGATGTTGGCAACGTATCGGCAACAGCCATGACATATGTAAGCAATGGCCGTACAACAGCTTTCAATTCAGAAAGCGCGGTACGTCCTTACTACTTTAGTGGCTTCAGCGTACAGTCTACCGTATCGGCAGCATCGTTAGCCGCCAGCTTAACCATGTACCAGTTAAGCTCTAGCGGTAGCTTGCAAGCATCACCCTTGGTGCTTTCTGCTGCGTACCGTAACACCCAGCAACTGGCCAACCTGTTGACATTTGAATTTGACGAACCATTTGTAGGCGGCCCCGACGTGGCGTTGGTATTTCCAATTCCTGCCGGTGAAACCATCACATTCACCTGGTTTGTAATGGGCCAGCTAAACAAAGTGTTTTAATCAAACACCCAATTTGGTGAGCCTTTCAGAACCAACACGGCAAACAGCCTTACAGATATACGGGGATTGTGTAAACAACCCCGTATATCTTATTTCAGCCAAGTGGCGCAACAATCCCAACGGAGTAAGGTCGCAGCTAAAAACGTATGGTTTTGAAGATGTAGAAACACTGGAAAAACTATTGCAGTCCGTAGGTCGGTATATCAACGGCAGCGACCAAAAAGGGCTAACTGTATTTAAAATGTTTGCCCAGGTGCCCGTAAACTTAAACGCCGCCTATGGCGACGTAAACATACCATTGGTAGCCGCATTACAGCAGTATAACGACTACGCAAAAAAAGTTATTTAACCCATGGCAAGCGGGCGCAGTACAGGACAGGAGATAGGCAACAGCTTTGCCACCGCCATTACCAGTATAGGTGCGGCGCTTGGCATAGGCAGGGTGTACAACCCCGACGAGGCAGCTATAAACGCCCAAATGGTAGCCGACCAGCGCAGGCTGGCCATGATAGAAGCCGAAACACAGGCCGAAAAAAACAAAACAATACTAACAGTTGCAGGCGCATTTTTGCTGCTGTTGCTGTTGGTAGGCATAGGCTACGTAGCATTTGTAAAAAAATAAGATATGCCATTTAACACAAATAATACAGCAGGTCCGGGAGTAGGAGCATTGATAAATACCGGTAGCACCGCATTGCCATTGCAAAATTCGCCCGGCGGCATAGATATAAACGCCTTACAAAGCGGCCCGCAAGGCAGCCCGGTAAGCGTAGCCCCACCAGCGCCCGCACCAAGCAATACACCACCGGCATACCAAGACAACGCAGGCAACGTAGGCGCAAAAAAAGACTATACAACCATTATCATAATTGCACTAATACTATTGCTAATAGCAGGTGCAGTATGGTACTACTACTATAAATAACATGGCCCCGATACTAGCAGGTTTATTAACATCAATAGGCAGCGGCGTAGCCACCAACGTACTTACAGGCGGGGGAGGGCAGCAGCAGCAGCCACAGCAGCAGCAGGTGTTACCACCCGCGCCGCGTGATGATAGCAGCCTGTATTTAGCCGGGGGCTTGGCATTAGTAGTAATAGTAGGATTGGTAATAATATTAGTAGTAAGCAAGCAAAAATAAAATGGCAGGCGAACAAAAAGGCAAAGCAGTAGCAGTCATCGTTTTTGTGTTGATAGTAGCCCTAATAGGCTATTTGGCATATAAAAAATGGGGCAAAAACATAGCATCCGTAGCCGACCCGCGCAAAGCAGCCGTACGGGCAGCATGGGAGGCCGAAATGCTGGGCATACTACGCCAGTCAGTAACCAACAACAACCCCGCCGACGAGTGGGCAAGGGTATGGTATAACAATATTGTAACCAAGTACGGCGGGCGCACACCCACCGACCAGGAACTACTAAGCGAAATAAGCTATGCCGGGCTATCGGCAACAGGTACTTACCAAGGCTATGTAGTAGCCGATTTATACAGGTAGAAAATGGCAGCAAGCAACACAGGCAAAACAGTAGCCATAGTAGCATTTGTATTGATACTGCTGGTAGGCGTTTATTTCTTTTATGTAAAAGTGATAAAAAAGCGTACCGGCAATGGCACCGTGCCACTGTCGCAACAAGACAGCCTACGCGCCCAGTATGAGGCGCAGATGGTAGACTGGATTCGTAGCCAGGCAGGCCAGCCTGGCAGCTGGTATGAATCCCTGCAAAGAAAGTACGGCCGCGCCCCCAGCACCGAAGAAATAATAGAAAATGTACGCTTTGCAAAAAGCAACAGCAGCGAGGTTTGGAACGGCTATGTAATAGCGCAACTATATGCATAATGAATAAAGACAACAAAACCATATTAATAGCCGCCGGTATAGTGCTGGTGTTTGTGGCGTTGTCGTTCAGCCTAGGGTATTGGAATGGCAAACGTAAATCAGGCAACTAGATGAAAACCAATAATACCATATATGTAGTTGTTGGCCTGGGCCTTGTTTTATGCGTGCTGGCCTACTTTGTAGGCAAAAGTATAGGCGTAAAAAGTCCACCGCCCGCAGTGCCCCTGCCCGACGATAACAATCCCGGCGGCACCGGTGCGCCTATTACCAATGCAGAGCAGGGCGAACTTGACAGCCTGGCACTACGCATATACAACGATGTAACAGGTATATCATGGTGGGGACACGACAACGACCTGTACCAAGAATGCATAAACCTGTCAGACCGCCTGCTGGGTGGACTGTACAACACATACAACGCTAAATATTTTAGTAGGCATAACCAAACCCTTACCCAAGTATTAAACGATGAATATGAACCCTTTGGAGAGCAAAAAATATTCGCCCTGCGAGACAAATTAATAGCCAAAGGCTGGAGATAGTAAACCCTTAACACACAATAAAAATGATTAAGACAAAACAAGGCCAAATTGTAGCAGCTATAATCCTACTAATAGTAGGCATGATAGCTTACAAACTGATTTTGGACAACAAAGCCAAAAAGGCCACCGGCAAAAACATTATGGACCTTATTAAGGCCAATGTAACAGCGCCCGCCGCAGCAGCACCGGCCACTACGCCAGCCGCTTAGTATTAACCGGCGCAAGCCGCAAAAATTAACACCGTGGACAAAAAAACAACCACCTGGGTAATTGTCGGCGTTATTCTGCTATTGGTAGTAGTTACCATAGTAGTAATAGCCAAACGCAGGCAACAGCAAACCCAAACAGGCACCTACCAGGCACCGCCCGACCCTTACCAACAAATAGGTTTTGGTTTTGGCAACTGGCTTGGCAGCCTTATCGGTCGCAACAGGAATACAGCCCCCGCAGGCAGCGTAGCAGCAGGTAACGACACCAGCGCAGCGCAGGCAGCACAAGGTTAAAAAAATAACTATGGCAAGCAACGAAAAAACCGTGCGCAATGTGGTGATAGTAATAGGCGTGCTATTAATAGTAGGCCTAATACTATTTTTTGTGCTGCGCAAAAAAGCACCGGCAGCGACTACCACCGGCACCGGCGGCGACAGTACAGGCGGCGGCTCTTCATCCGGCAGCAGCAGTAGCGACGACTACCCACTAACACTGGGCAGTCGCGGCGCAAAGGTAAAGGCCTTGCAGCAAGCCATGAACCGGGTAATAGCCAAACTGGAAAGCGTAAACGCCAATGTTTACAACCTTAACCAGCTTACCACCGACGGCATTTGGGGCCAAAAAACCCAATACGCGTTTACCAGTTTAGCCGGTATGCTAAATATATCGCTAACCGCAATCACCAGCGAGGCACAATACCAGCAGGTGTTGAATGCGTGCAATCAGTACGCAGGTAGCGACGGCAGCAATATAGGCGGCAGCAGTCCGGTAGATATTTGGAATATGTGGTTTAACAACTAAGCACCATGCAAAACAACGAAACAACACTAGGTAATTTTTTAAACGTGCTAGGCGGGCAAGAAAGCATCAAAATAGCCATTGGTATTGATACCGGCAGCGCCGTAATGCTGTTTTTCGCCCTGTTTTTAAGCATTGTGCTGGCAGGTATTATCATTAAAAAAGTAGGCAACTAATGGGCAACTGGGATGCTATAGGCAGGGATTTTCAACGCTACATACTGCGGTGGGAGGGAGGTTATGTAAACCACCCCGACGACCCAGGCGGGCACACCAACAAAGGTGTTACCCTGGCTACGTTCCAAAATTTGGCACCAGCGCTGTTAGGCATACCCGGCACGCTAGACAACCTTAAAAAGCTAACCGACGCGCAGCACCTTAAAATACTAAAATATTACTGGGATAGCGTAAAAGGCGACAGCTTCAGCAATCCGGTAATAGCGGCGTATGCTACCGAGTTAGCCTGGGGCAGCGGTCCCGGCAACTCTAAAAAAATGTTCCGCACGGCGGGCAACGCCATAGGCGTACAGCTAAGTAGCGGCAGCAGCTTTACCGCCGACGATATTAAAAAAATAAACGCGCTGGGCCCGGTAGACTTGTTTAACGCCATTACAACAGCCAGGATAAACTTTTACAAAAGCCTAAGCACTTGGAGCGTATTTGGCAAAGGGTGGACCAACCGTATCAACGATTTTGTTGGCACTTTTAAAAAAAAACTACCTACTACAGCATAATGAAAACAGTTGATATAACAGCGGCTGTACTATTGATACTGATAGGCGGCTATTTACTATACAAAGCACTAAAATAACCATGAAAAAAATTAAACTATTTATTGCCATAGCATTAATGCTGGCGGCCATAGTGGTAAAGGCGCAAAGCAGCATACCCTACCCCGTAGTGTTTGACAACACCATACAGATTAACAAAGAAAAAACCACCGTTAATGCATCGCGCTTATGCGGTATCAGTCCGGCGGTAGGCGTAGGCGGCAATTTTGCCACCTATGTAACCATTGGCAGCGGCCTAACCTTAAGCAACGACGTGTTAAGCGCCAGCGGCACCGGCAGTGTTGATACAACCAACTTTTGGAACATTCGCGGCAACGCAATTACCGGCGGTACCAAGTACATAGGCACTACCAACAACCGGTCGTTAAACTTTAGGACAAACGGCGCACACCGCATGAAGCTAGACAGCCTGGGCAATTTAGGCATAGGCTATACATTTAGTACAGCCCTGCGGGCAAAAGCGCAAATAAACGGTTCGTTTTACGATAGCACCAGGGTAGGCTCGTATGAATATATCCTAAATAGCGGCGTAAGCAACCGGCTTACCTTAATGCAAGGTTTATATACAATAAATACGGCAGACACTACCATTTGGGGCTTATTTTACGACAATAGCGTTGGCGGCAAAGTAATAGCGGCTTGGCAAGATTTAGCAGCGCCCACCGTACCCGAAAACGGTTTGCTGGCCGACAGTAGCGAAATACGCATTTGCCGGGTAATAAACAATACTACCATACTTAGTGGTGTACGCGTAAACAAAGCCTACGGCGTAGAAATACGCGGCGAAAGCGCAGCAAATAACTACGGTACAGCATGGGTAGACGCAGGCGGCACAGTATATGCCGCAGTGCGCAATAAAAGCCTAGGCATAGGCACACAAAACCCCGACCAGAAACTAACCGTGGTAGGCAGCGCCATTATTGACAGCGCACTGGCTTTTAGGCAAGAATATTTCACCGATACCGACAGTACGTTTACCATACCCAACAATATTACCAGCGTAATAGCCTATAAAGCATCGTCAGACCCGTATGTAAGCGGCACCATAACATTCCCTGCCACGCCAATAGACGGGCAGGTAATAAGCATAGCAGGCAGCTATACAGCAGTAACACTAAACGGCAACGGTAACACCATACGCGGCGCGGCAACAGCGATAAGCGCAGCAACAGCTATACGCTACCGTTTTCGCAACAGCACTTGGTACCCATTTTAACAATGCATTTAGCAGCCATACATATTGACGATATAACCCTGGCCAAAAGCTGGTTAATAAACATAGTAGGGCTAACTGTAGGCTTTACGCCCGAATATTTACAAGCCATAGATGTGAGCCTGGAACAGTACGCCAACCTAGCTACATTAGCCTTTAAAATTATAGGCGGGGCCACCTTGGCGCTAAACGGTATCATAACACTGTACAAAACAATAAAACGCAATGGCAACAAACCTGATAAAAAGATTTAAGGCCCCCACGCCTGCCAAATGGCGCAATGGCGGCTGGCTATGGCTGGCAGGCTGTATAGGCCTGTACCTGGCCGACGAACTGGCCGTAGTGCCCCACATTATACCCATGCCCGAAAGCTGGGCACCATACGTAAAAGGCACGTTGGTAGGCTTAGGCATAATAGGCAAACTGGCTACCAATTTGGCCACAAAAAAATAAAAAACATGAAATTTGGATTGGTTTTTTTAGTTAGTATCTTGGTTGTAGCAACCGGGTGTGTTACCGAAAGGCAGCGCACCCGTATTTGCTTGCAGTGCGGCAGCAAAACCGACAGCACGGCCACCAGTCAAACTACTACCCAAACCATTTACCAAGACGTAGTAATTCCGCCCGACAGTGCCTGGTATAAGGCATGGGTAGAATGCAAAAACGGCATCCCAACCGTGGTAGAAGAAACCACCTATGGCAATGCCGAACTACTGATACGCAGCCTGATAGTAAACAAAGACAGCAGCAGGGTAGGCATATTTAGCAAGGCCATTAAAAAAGCCAAAATAGTAAGCGTGCCCGGACAAAAGTCCACCGAAAACCATAGCGCCGTAGTAGAACGCAGTTTGCAGGCCGCGCCCCATGCGTGCCCGCGCAGCAGGTGGTGGGTGTGGCTGCTGGTAGGCATAGGCATAGCCCAGCTGTTTAATGTAGTTTGGCGCAAAGTTTCAAAAGCATTAGGCAAAAGTCCCTTGAAGTGGATATCCTTTAAACTATTTGGGTAGTATGAAAGGATATGGCAATACAAAAACGCCAAAAATAGGCGACTATGTTATACTTAGGGTTGAAAAAGGCGGCGGTTTAACATCTGTAACAAACGGCTTTGTTTACGAAGTTTCGGAAGACAAAAAATCATTTAAGTTAAAAGATATTTACGGTAATAAGTCGAAACAAACATTTAATGTTAGCGACTTTGGTAAAGCGCGTATTATAAGTGGAAAAACAGAAGAGCTAGTAAAAAAACTGCTTAACAAAGAAGCGGAAAAAACCCCTGAAACCAAAGAAGAAAAGCCCAAACAGCGTTCACTAAGCTATAAACAGCAGGTAGTGCTAATGATAGGCAGGGTTAAAGCTTTGGGCGCAAAAATGAGCGAGGCGCAGGTAATAAGCGAGGGGCTAAAGCTAATGGCCTTGCGTCCGGATGCCGCCGCTAACGATAAAAATCGCACCAGCAAGCGCAGGCTAAGTCCCACCCCCGAAAACCTAATACGCTGGGCCACCAACCCCGGCGAATTTGATTTAATAGGCGTAGACACCATAGACCGTAGCGCCAACCCCACCTCAGACTACAAGCGGCAAATAAGTAGACAAAAGCTATTCAATTTATATAACATAAAAGTCAACTAAAATGGCAGAAACATCAAACACCGCACGGCCAGGCGAAAACGGTACCCCGGGCACAGCACACACAGTAGGTCCAACAGTAGGCACACCGGCAGTAAACCTGCCGTACTATCGCACCCCCATGGCCGTAAACTGGAAAAGCATAGTAGTGCTTATACTGATATTGGCAGCATCGCAAGTGCTGGCCATGTGGGTAGCAAGTAAGGTGCTTAAATAGTTGCCAATACCAAAAAACTTAACCCCGTACCATTCGTGCGGGGCTTTTTAGGTTAAAATAGCCTATTGTATATTACAAAAAACTGCTATAATTTTACAGGGTAAACGTTTAACAAAACAAACCATGTCAAAATTATTCGCAAAATTCCCCACCAATTTAGCATCTACCAATCCCGACCCTATAGCGTTGGATTTGATAGAGCTGCTAACCAAGGGCCGCGTAGACGGTCCAATAGCCACGTTTGATAAAGACGGCATCGTAGTATCGGTTGCCATATCAGACTACGAACTACTGCCGACCGACGAAGCCGCAAAGCTGGCAAAAGCCGAAAAGGATGCTAAAGAAGCAGCCGCAGCAGAAGCCGCCGCCAAAGTAGTGGCCGAAAATTCAACGGCTGTAATTGAAAAAAATAAAGAACCCAAAGAAAGCAAGCTAAAGGCGTATAACGACCTTAAAAAGCAGGCCAAAGCACTGGGCATCAAAGTAGAAAAAGGCACCGCCGTAGACGACCTTAAAGCCTTGATTGAAAAAAAGCAAGCGGCAAGTAACTAAGCACTATCAGTAGAACTCAATAATCAGCGTAGTAAAGGGCCCGGTATTGCCGGGCTTTTTTCATTCCCTAAATTCCACATTGCTGCGGCCTTTGCCATATTCCATAAATTCCAAATAGCTTTTTTGCATGGTAGTAAGGTGTATAGTAAACTGGTGATATTCGCCCCGCTGTTTGCGGTGCTGGTAAAAGTCAACAACCGCCTGTAGGGCAGGTATAATGCACTGGTAGCACATAGTCATATAGCGCCAAACGTCAATATAGTAACCGCCCGGCTGCCCGGCTTTACCCTCTAAAATGCGTAAAAAATCTTCAGCATCGCGCACGTTTTTGTAGATATCCTTATCAATACGATTTAGCAGTTTGTTGTCGGCCTTAACATCGTATAAATACGGCCATATACGGCGGTATTCGCTATACAGCAAGCCCAGGCAGTTGTTTATTTCAAACATTTTAAGCGTACAAAATTTACTAGCTTCAGTTAAAAACTGCGTAGTGGCCCGTTTACTTTCAAACTTATGAACAGTGCCATTACCCAGCTTGACAAAATAATATATGCCTTTGTTGTCATTTATGCGCCATTTAGGCGGCTCATATTCAAATAGATAAATTTGCCTCATAATTCAGCATTTACAGCGCAGTAAAAATATATATAATTAGCGTAATATATTACATATAATTCCGAACATAATTTATATTAAGCTAATCAGTAAACATAATATTTAAAGCATAATAACACATTTTTAGGACAAACGTATTTACAAGCATTTTGTATATAAAAAATGTTTTGCAATGTGTTAAGTAGCACAAAATAAATAAGTTAAAAAATAGCAAATTATGTTAATTGATAAAATTATACGTAAAAATTAATAAGTAAATAGCTTATAAATTAATTTACTTTTACACCTTTTACGCGGGTTTTCTTTTTGCCGATAGACTTTTTATAGGTGTGGGCATAGCGTAATTTAACACCGGCACCCTCTATAATAACAAACCGCTTACCCTCAAAAGTACAGGTATTGCCAATGGTTGCCATAACATATTCGCCGTTATTTTCGGTAAATAAAATCCAAGCATTGGCATTGGTGCTAAATTTCATTTGTTGGCCGCGCCTAAGTACATTTTGCGCCACGCATTTAGTACCCTTTGGAAAAACATAGGTGTATATATAGTTGTCCCGGTCGGTGGTTACTTTGCCCTGGGTAATAAATTCTTCTTTGTTTTTTGAAGTATATTGTATTACCAGCTTACGGTCAAGGTAGTACTGCACTTTTAACGGGGCCAGTGTATCAATTTCAAACAGGTTGTTTTTTACCGACTGCGTAAACAGTTTGCGGTTGCACGCCGATAGCAGGGTGATGCTAACTACTGCGATTAGGATTAGGTTTTTTGTTTTCATTTTTTATTCCTTCTTCAATGCGTTCAATGTCCGACAGGGTTTTGTACAGCGTATTTTTCATTTTGTCTAGTCGCTGGTAAACCGGCATATCTTCAGCTACGCCCGTTTTAACATCCCTGTCTAGCACAATCGTATCAATATCGGCTTTAGCCCAGTCTAAAATAGCAAAAAGGGTTTCAATACCAATATTCTCCTTTTCAAAATTTTTACGCACAGTAGATTCCGTTAATCCGGTATCCCTGCACATTTTTGCCAGTCCGCCGTTACGTTTTATCAACATTTTAATGCGGTAATAATCAATGTAGTACGCCATATATATTATAAATTGTTAATAACAAGGCAGTAAAATCTTACCGCTTTTTAGGAAATAGTTATAGGTTTGCATTAAAGTTCTACACTTTTATAACATACTCCTAATTAATTTTTGCTTTATGAGCCAACACGCTGATACTAAGAACAGAAAATACGCCTGGTTAGACAACGAACCGACAGCATTTGATATTTTTTTACTAAATAACATGGCCGCCGTTGATTATTGGAACCTGCCGGCCATTTTAACCTGTTCGCCCCACCGCGTTACCAAAATTAAAAACAACCCTGCCATACTAAACATGGAAACAGAAGCACCCATTTTGGCGGCTAAAATGGGTATTGATTTAGCCGACCTGCAAGCAGAAGTTAAACGCATAACCCTAAATAAATAGCCCATGTACGCCGATTTTGACGCCAAAACACACGAGGTAAGCATACACGGGCTAACAGTAGCCGAGGCTAAAGTCATTAAACGGTTTTTGGCTAAAGACAGGGCCGTGCCGGCACACCAGCTGGGCGAACTGTCAATAATTGACAACACCATACAACAGCTTAACCAGGTATTAACCAACATAGCATTACTACCCCAAAAAAACCATAAACTATGGGATATATTTTAAAGATAGCAGCCCCAAAAGCCAAAAGTGTTTCAGAAGTTTTTGGTATTAAAGAAGAAAGGATAAAACAACTGCTTCAAAGCACAAAGCTAGACTATGCATCGCAAATGCTATCAGATGTGGCGCTAAACTGCCAATCAGACAATGAATTAGCGGTAATGGCATTTATTATTGGTGAGATGAATGCAATAGGCGAAATAATAGAAATAAAAGAAATAAATATTACTCACGTTCACGCCAAATACCTAAAAAAATAACCCTATGCTTAACTACCAAACAGCCATAGAAACCACCCCGGCACCCACACTCACCCAGCAGCGCCCGCAGGTGGTAAAGCTGATAGACTTGCTAATAGCCTACTGCGACTATTGCGAAAGCGAGGCCGCCAATCCAACCAATAAATACCGCATCACCGAAAACCGACAACTGGCATTAGCCGAGATTAAATACACCATTCGCCTGCTAAAAGACAATGGCTGGCAGCCGCACCGCACATTTTTAAACACCTTGCGCAACACCCTGCTGGAAATGGTGCCCGACCAGCTACAGCACTATTGGCTGGCTATGTGCCCCATGATTACCCAAATATGCATCCACTACAAAAACACTTTACAATGCAATTAGAAAACGTTTATCAATTAGGCGCTTCAGAAAGCGGCGCATTTGTAGCCCGCAATGGCCAGCCCTTAGTTTGCCCCTATTTTGGCTACCGCACCCAGCCAAAAAAGCAAGAAAGTACCCTTAAAGTAGTTGCCACCGACCCCGCGCCGGTAAACCCTATGCTACAATTAGAACAGGTAGCCACACCCTGCGGCGACCATTGCGCACTGCTGGACGTTCAAAAAAAACACGGCGCTAAAAAGGCTACGCCCAACAGCTACGAACTTGTTTTTGGATGCACCGGCCACCGCGTACCGCTTACCCTGCCCGAAGCCCAACCCAACGGCGAAGCCGCTCCCCCCGACAATGAACCCGGCCAAACAGAAATAACCCCAAACACCATTGCCGATGAACCAGCCAACAAACAATAATTGGCTAAAATTTAAAGCCATAGCCAACCGCTTAGGCGTTAAGCTACACACCGCCGAGGGCTTTAAAACAGCATATAAACACTGGCAGTGGCTAAACAACTACTGCAAAAACTAACAGCTACCGGTGAGCCAAAAAAGCGAAATAACCCACGCCGAATGGGATTTTAACCAGTCGGCAGGCAAGGCCCGCGAGATGCTGAACGAGATAGTGCAGACTATACGGCAGCGCCAAGCCAAAGGCCAAAACGCCGACAGCGCCTGGCGGTATTTTCACGCTATTAAAAACCTGATAAGGGCCGCCGAGGGCTATTTAGCCGAAAAAAACGACCTGATAGCCCAGCAAAAACAATGGATTATACACCAAAATACCACCATCACCACCCTGCAAAACATTAATATTTATAACCATAGCAAGGCCCCAAAGCCAGCCCACCATACCGAACGGTTTTATGATAAGAACCGCGCCCGCGCCGGCAGCATTATTTATTCACAACAAAACGATAATTGGTAATGAGCAGTAAAATAGACTGGGCAGAAGGTTTTAAAAAAAGCAGCCATTTTATACTATAATCAAAGACTACAATCTAAATCAACCATGAAAAAAGTAATAATAAACCCCGAAACAATAAAAACTATAAACGCTGTTGAATGCAAGCCGCAATATTTTTATGGTGCAATTTTTAACCGTGAAAAATATGTGGTGTTACCTATTTACGAAAATCTTATAGGCTTCTGCTCCTTAGATGTTACCGGCAAAGTAATTCAAAACTGTTCAGACCGGCTGTTAGATGAATTATTTGCAAAAGCAATAAACGCAGGCATTGCAATATACCAATTTGAAACCCAAAAAGAACTAGGAGCCCGGTTAGCAGAATAATACTATGAAAAAAACATTTTTAATACTATGGTGGGTAACATTCCTACTGTTTTTAGCAACAACTGCGGCAACTCCATTTTTATGGAAAGCATACCTAAAAATTGGTGCCTACAACGACGGCGCAACAATAATATGCGCACTACTTATAATTATCACCGGCTTTTCATGGGCAGTTACCGGAAACTATTTTGAAGATGAAAAAAACAAATAAAGCATGGAAACAAAACTGACAATACTCACCGGGCTGTTTACGGCCATAATTATACTGGCAATAGTTGTCATGCGGCTATGGGCCGCCTTACATGCTAAACAGTTTGCCAATTACATAGCAGCCCATTACACACCAATTTTTTGCTTACACAATGGCGAAACCGTTTATGTAAAAAACACAGCCAAGCACGCAAGCACACAATACACCACCACCGAAATTTATGCCAGGTGGAAAAAGGCAAAACAACCAACAAAAACCAAATAACATGGAAAATCCAAAATTTGTAATTCACCCGGCCAAAGGCCAATACAGCGGACAGTTTTATTTTACACTACAGGCCGCCAACGGGCAGGTATTGGTAACATCTGAAACATACGTAGACAAACACAACGTTAAGGAAGCAATAAAAGATACTATCAGGTGTATGCTTGATAGCGTTAGCCCAACCAACGGGGCCCCGCACATTTTTGACGTCTACAGTGCCGACATAAAAATTGACGACCGCACCGGCGAAAATTAACCCGCAAGCGCTCTACCTTGTTAATATAGGCAACAAGTGGAGTAAAAAACCAACCAAAAATAATTCCGCAGCCTTACTGGCTGTAAGTAAAACAACGAAAAACATGACTAAAGAAATATTTTGTAAAAAGCATAACCTGATACCAGGACAGTTTTTAGGCAAAGAAAAAATCGGCGGCGACCTGTACTTAAGAAGCGTGACGGCCATCCCCGACGGCTTTAACCCCACCGTCGGCGGCGACCTGTACTTAAGCAGCGTGACGGCCATCCCCGACGGCTTTAACCCCACCGTCGGCGGCTACCTGGACTTAAGAAGCGTGACGGCCATCCCCGACGGCTTTAACCCCACCGTCGGCGGCTACCTGAACTTAAGCAGCGTGACGGCCATCCCCGACGGCTTTAACCCCACCGTCGGCGGCCAC
>Ga0214923_10002981_pt1 | contig 21721 bp, 12 predicted proteins | sample LL1510_MetaG_FD_177993 | JGI IMG/M metagenome (GOLD analysis project Ga0214923, IMG submission 177993) | Freshwater microbial communities from Lake Lanier, Atlanta, Georgia, United States - LL-1510 | ecosystem: Environmental > Aquatic > Freshwater > Lake | place: USA: Georgia | collected...
TTTTATAATATAAAATAATATTATAAAAAAAAAAAATTATTTTCATATTTATAAATAATATTATTACGATAAAATATATTATATTACTTCTACACGGACAACGGAACCAACTACGAAGAATCGCTGCAAACACGGACACGCAGTACAAAAGAGTAGCCGTCGTAAGGAATGATATCGTGGTATTCCTCGTAGATGTAGAGTGGATGTCCTTAGCAGAACAACTAGAGGGAATGGACTCTAATTCCACCAGAGTCCCATTTAGTTTGGGACGTGTCGGCAAAAATGTCCCACTCAAAAATGAAACAGAAGGTGATGAAGGATTTGGTGAGCTGCAGCAATTCAGGAGTGAGCTGCTAAATTTTGAGCCACTTTCATAGCGAATTTTGCAACAACTGATTCGGGAAGTTTAGGTTTCCAATCTACATCACTATTAGAAGCATCTAAATATGTCAATTGTCCTGTTACAGGAACTATGCCTTCAGTTAAAAGTAAATAAAACATTTCATGAGCATGGTTTATCCTCTTCTGATGAAAATCCTCCAACTCGAGCGAAGAGTATAGTTGCAAATTTACATATATTTTTTTTGTTATTTTATATTCATTATAATGTTGAATATAAAAGTCAAAGTCTTGTATAATTATATTATAAAAAAAAGGAAATTTAGATGATGAATTATTAGAGTTAGATATTATATTTATAAATTATATACAATAAAGAGGTTATAACAATAAAATATATTATATTACTTTTCCATATATAATATAGTTGCAAATTATTATCTATTTTTTTTGTTATTTTATATTCATTATAATATTGAATATAAAAATCTTGTAAAGTTATTTTATCTTTTTTTAATTTTTCATTTATTTTATTATGCACAAACACAACCCATTTTATAAATGATTTACGATTATCAAGATAATTTACAACAGGATATAAATCTAATAATTTTTCAAAATCTTCAGATATTTGTTTATCAGGAATAAAAAGAGGAAAATTTTGAATAAATGTATAATATTTTTTTTTTGTCACATCATTCGGATATAAAGGATAATTTAATGCTATTGTATTTAAAAAAAACCAATAATGTGGACCCCAAATCAATGGATTAAACATATTATTATATTTTAAATTTACATAATAAAAACTCCTTTTTATTAATAAATTAATGATAAAAAATTCAAATTCACAAAAAAATATTAAAAATATGAAAAATATATGTATCAATTGTGGTAAAATTGGTCATTACTCGTATAAATGTAAAAACCCCATAATGAGTTGTGGGATAATTGTTTTCAGAATACATAAACTGCTTGGAACTTCTCCTTATCAAAAAGAGTCATATAAGAATGTATGTTCGAATGTATCTTCATCTTGCTCCATCCAATCTCCTTCCATTTCATCAGTTTCATCCATTTCATCAGTTTCATCAGTTTCATCAGTTTCATCCGTTCCATCCGTTTCATCCGTTTCAGCAGAAATACAAGAATTACAATATTTAATGATTAGAAGAAAAAATAGTTATGGATTTATAGAATTCATTAGAGGCAAATATGAATTAAATAACATTGAATATATACAACACATCTTTAATGAAATGTCTAATAATGAAAAAAAAATGATTCAAGAACTAAATTTTGATGAATTATGGAATTATATGTGGAATATTGATATAGATCATAATCTAATACATATTAACAGCACATCAAAAGAAAAAACGTGCAATAATGAAAAATATAATTCATTCAAGAAATTTGAGAATTTAAAAAATGGATTAATAATTGAAAATAGTTTTAGAAATATTAACTCATTTATTAAAAACAGCAGCACTGATTGGACGGAAACAGAATGGGAATTCCCAAAAGGAAGGAGAAATATATACGAAAATGATTTAGATTGTGCTTTGAGAGAATTTCAAGAAGAAACTGGATATAATAAAAAATATTTAAAAATAATTAATAACATTCACCCTTTTGAAGAAATATTTATAGGAAGCGACTATAAGATTTATAAAAATAAATATTTCTTAGCATATATGAACGATAAACTTGTAAATGATAAAGATTTTCAAAAAAATGAAGTAAGTAAAATGGAATGGAAAAATATTACTGAATGTATAAATACTATTAGAAACTATAATTATGAAAAAATAGAGTTAATTAAAAATATAAATGAATTATTAAATAATTATTATATTGTTTAGCATACCCTGCAGGGGCATCGCATCGCAATTATCCTTTTCTTTTTATTGATTCAAAATTATTAATAATTGCTGTTTGTGTATCAACAAACCAAGTCTTATTATCTTTATTTATTAGTTGAAAGTATCTTAATATTAACTCTTGATAAATACATAGTTCTATCACATTTTGATTGGAAGTATAACTTTTAAATTTTTGAAATCCATATATTGAATTTAATATTTTTATTGTTTTTTCTTTATTGGATTGAAGGCATCTAAAACCTGCACTGCGTGAATTTCTTATATCTTTTATTTTGAAAACAAAACTTGTAGGACTTATGTTTTTTTTTAATTCAAAACCCATGAAACCCACATAATCATTAAAATTAAATTGTTTCTTATATTTCTCATATATTGTTTTTTCAAATATTCGATAATCTAATGGTTTTGCAGGCATCCATGTATTATTTTTATCATTCAAAATAAATAATTTCTTGTTTTCATTTTCAATATCATATGAGCCATCAAAAAATAAAATGCCATATATATTTCTAGTTATTAAAATGTTAGAAGTCACGATAATATTGATTTTATTTATAAAATAGTTCATTTTTTCAATATCAACATCCAACTCTAATAATTCATCATCTAAATTTCCTTTTTTTTTAAATAATTGCAATATATTCATGATTTTTATTTTATTTTCAATGGGTTCGCATTCATATAGATGTTCTATTAAAAATGTTATTGAAATATCTATTGATATACGTATATTTTCATCATCATTTAATAATCTAATTACTTTTCCACAATATTTATAAAAGTTATTATCGCCTCTTTTTACTTCTTGTGTTTCTAATATTAATGTAAAATTATTGAATAACTGGTATAATATTTGTAACGCATCGTTTTGTGTTACGAGGAGGTGGTTGAGGTACATGTGTGCCTGTTTGGATTCATCCTCAAGTGGTATTACGTCTATTTTAGGGTTTATAACAGGTTGGTCTGTTGTTTCAATATTTTTAATATTTATAGATATTTTCGGATGTTTATAATCTAATGGCACACTTCTTTCAAAAATACTGATAGTTTTATCTGATAATTCATCAGGTTGAAATAAATAATATTCTCCTATATTGATAAGTTTTCCTTTACGATTATATTTATCTAAGATAAAATCATTATTATTTTCTATTAGTTCTGTTAATGAATATAAAATTTGACTTAATGGATAAGGTGAAGGCAAATCTTTATTGATAGAATCAATTAAATCTTTCTTTGTATAAAAGTATCTTTGTTTCATTAAATATTTAATTTTTAAGATTATATTTGTTGTATTTAGCTGTAATATATTTTCATTATTATTTGAATAATTATATCTTAAAATTTTTTGTATATTTTCTGAAACTTCAGCACGTCCACTCCCTTTGTCAATATGACATTTAGTTTTACAATCCATATAATCACAAATATATGTATTATCTTTGTCGCCTATTTTGAAATCTTTTAATATTTGGAAGTTAGATAAATGTTGTGATATATCTTGTTTTGATTTTGAAAATAATTCTTCTGTTAATTCATTTTGTTCAGAATTTATAAAACAATCTACAGAAATCTCTTTTAATATTCTACTAATTTTTCCAATTTTTATCGCTTTTTGTTCTGCTATTCTGTAAATATGAAGATCGGCAGATTCAGTATTTTGTAATTTTTTGCTTATTTTATAAGATTTATCAGATGAATCTGATACATCTGATTGTTGCATTATGATGCTATACAGAAATATCATAACATTTCTTTCTTCAAAAGGCAAGTGGAAATGACTATAATTTCTAACTGCTCTTCCAATTATTTGTTCTATACGACTCATATTATACCATGGATCTAATATATGAACTTGACGCACTCCTTTAAAATCTAAACCCTCTGCTCCTGCTTGTGATATTAATATCACCTTTATTTTTTCTCCATATATATTTTCTTTACTCGTGACAATTTTCATAATTTCATTATTATCAGGTGATAAACGTATATCTCCTGTTATCATAGCATAAGTTGTGGTGCTACGATCAACCTGTGGTTGTGGTGGAGTTTTAAATAACGAATTTTCTCCATATTTTTTGAATCCCATTTCTTCAAGACATAAAGCGGTAGGAATCAATCCAGAATCGATAAATGAAGAATAAATAAGTATTATTCCTTTTGCCATTTGTTTTTCATTTGTTTCATTATTATATATAACAATAGAATCACATATTTGTTTTATTTTACAACTATATTTTCCAATATTATCAGGATGAAAAAAATGTTCGTATCCCTTTTTATATTCGTATAATCCCTTTACTGGCGGAGTTATAGTATCTGTAAATGAAACAACATTTTTTAATCCATTTAATCCAAATAATTCATTTAAGGATATATTTAAATCATCACTGACATCACTGACATCACTGACACTACTAACTTTGTTTTCATCCGTATTTCCTTTTTCTATATTTTCACTCTGACTACTTTGTTCGAATTCTTCATCTACATTTATAATATCTTCAATATTTTCATCTTCTATCTGTGCTGACTGGGATATATCGAGTTCAGATTCAGATTCGGATTTTGACACAGCATCACTATCTAAGCGAAAGGGGGGTGATTCGTTGAGAATAACATCGTCTTTGACGAAGGGACTGATAGTTTTATTTGGGTATGTTATAATAAGTATTTGAATTAATGCTTGTAATTTATTATATTTTAATCCTAAAACCGATGAAAGTGATGAATTTGAATTCTTACTGCTTATATCCTTCATTACTTCTTGATTATCTCCTGTTTCCATTTGTGTTGTGTTTGTTGTATTATTAATTATCAATTGATTCAATGCATAGACATAATTTAATAATTGTTCTGGTTGCATTTCAAGAATAAATAAATCTAATTTTTTTATTTTATTTTCTTCTTTTATCTTCATACCATTCAAAGCAAAATCTGGATAAATATAAAATTCTCCTTTAAATGTTTTATCAATCGCATACAAATTAGGATAAATTCTATACGGAAAAATATATGGATCTTCACCTCTAACATAACTAATATATCCATTTGCTTTTTGTAATAATAATTGTTTTCCAACCTCTACTCCCATTTCATCAACTTTTAAATCACCTTTCTTATCAAATATATCGTCAGCACTCACGATACTTCTTCTATCATTTACATTCATAAGGTTTAATAAAAGTATTATTTCTTTATGATTATTATACATTGGTGTAGCAGTTAATAACAACAAACGAATATTTGAAACAACAGATACAAGATAAAAAAGATGTTTTGAAATGTCCTTATTTACATTTTCATTATTTATTCTAATATTATGTGCTTCATCTATGACAATCAAACTATTTTGAAACTTATTTTCTAAAAGAATATTCGCTTGATAACTCCCTATTTTATGACTTTGTATAGTTCTCAGTATAATATTTGAAAATTGTTTATAACCTATAAATATATACCATTTATCTATAAGAGAATTAACGAGAGTTATTATTTTTTTTTTTGTTAATCCTTTCATAGAAGTAGGATTTACTTCATTTATTAATTTATCTCCTATACAATAATCATTCATTTTCCAATATCCATTTGTAAATTGTAAATTATTTGTGTTAAATAATTGATTACGAAAATTATTTTGAACGTTAGGATTAGCAATGATAATTATTTTTCTACGTATATCAAATAGTTTTAAATAATCTCTCATTTCTTCACAAACACCGATTGCACTACATGTTTTTCCTGAACCTGTTCCATGATATAATAATAAACTATTAAAAGGTGTTTGCATAGACATAAAAGTCTTTACAAAACTTTGATGAGGACTTAATTGTTTGGGTGTATTTGCTATTTTTTTAGTTCGTTCAACAACATCGTAAATTTTTCCATCGTATTTATTTTCATTAAATTCTGTTTTAGATGCAATCTTGATATTAAAAGTCGGATCGTCTAGATGTGGATATAAAAAATAATTCTCATATTTATTATCTAATATTTCATCATTAAAATTTTTTTTATTTTCATTTTCAATTATAAATAATTCTTCATTATCATTATTTATTTTCATATATAATAATAATAAACAATTTTAATAATTTTTTATTATTTAATTATGAATATGTATGAATATTTTTGTCACAATTTTCAACCAAAAGAAGATGAAGAAGAGTATCAAATTATTTGGGAGAAACTTTGTCAAAGACAAAGTTATTCTCAACAAACAAAGTTTGTTGAGAAGAAACCGAACGAATGTCACACACCTTCATTCGAAACCCCATATCCGCACGACGAGATTAAAAATATTCAAAAAGATATACAATTATTAAAAGATGAATTGAAACGTATTAAATTATTTAATGAATACCACAAATTTATTATAATAAATTATAATAAAAAAAATAAAAAAAATAAAATAAATAAAATAAATAAAATAAATAAAATAAATAAAATAAATAAAATAAATAAAATAAATAAAATTAATAAAAATTTAATTGGAGAACATAACAATGGAGAACATAACGATGGAGAACATAACTATGGAGAACATAACAATGGAGAACACAACAATGGAGAACATAACGATGGAGAACATAACAATGGAGAACACAACAATGGAGAACATAACGATGGAGAACATAACAATGGAGAAAATAACGATGGAGAACATAACAATGGAGAACATAACAATGGAGAACATAACAATGGAGAATATAACGATGGAGAACACAACAATGGCAATGGAGAACACAACAATGGAGAACACAACAATGGAGAACACAACAATGGAGAAGATTGTGTAAATGAAATACTTGAAATACTAAATCATGAAGACAATTATATTATTTTAGATGATAGTAGTTATGATAAATTATTAAAAGATATAAAAAATAACATTTTACAAGATATCAAAAGTAAATTAACAAAAGAAATGGTGAGTATTGAAAATATAACGACTGAAATAAAAACTCAACTTGCTAATCTTAAAAAAAGATAATATGCGTAGGTTTAGTCATATTCATTAGTTTCTATATTTCCGTATTCATCACCATAAGGGTCGCCATCCCAGTAATCTTCATTCATTTTTTCCATTCCATATTCTTCTTTGTCAATATCTAAACTAACTTGTCGTTCATTCATTTCTTCTTCCAAATCAATATCCAGTATATTATCAATTACTCCTCTTTTTCTTAAATCATTCTCAATTTCATTTATTTTTACCATCATTTCTCTTTCTTCATCATATGTTTCTGGATCATATTCCATCAATCCTTTTTGCAATCCCTTGTTCCAAACACCCAATTTATTAACTTTTAACAAATTATCAACTGCCCTTTCCTCATCTGTCATAGCTTTTAAACGATCTGTAAAAGTGTCCTTTTCTCTTTCTTTCAGTTTAAACACGTTATCCATAATAGACGAAAACTTTTTATCTAATATATATTTTGTATCTGTCAAATAATTCAAAAATGTAATTATTAGTTTCATAGTATCTAATTTTAATCTGCCAAAACTGCCTTTTTCATATTCATTCAACTCTCTCAACGTTCTAATCATTTTTAACTCTTGTTCTATTTCTGTTTCACTTGCACTCACCTCAATATCTTCTTGATTTTCATAAACCAACATTTGCCGATCTTCTGATAAAATAATATAATAATCAAATACTTTTAATAAAATATAAAATAATAATAAATTAATACATTCATTGTCCAATATATAATTATATTTTTTTCCATTCATCATAATATCTTGATAAACTGGAATAATATCTAAAAATTCTATTATTAATTTCTGTTGTTTAGTAATCTGTCTCATTATATTGACCAAACCTTTATTACTGAAGAATTGCAACAAAGGTTCATAATATTTATCAACAATATTTTTAATGTCCGTATTATGTTTTTGTGATAATTCCCAATATTTAGGAACATCAATTGTGATTTTGTTTTTATTTAATATCATGTTTGGAAAAATAACAACTATGTTTTTGATAAATATATTCATAATCTTCGTGTAAATTTGGAAACCATCATTATTAAATAATTGTAAATTATCATCTTCAAATACATTCCACTTCATAAAATTTACTAATAATTGCTCTATTTTCTTCCATTCTCTTCTATTAACATTTCTTATATTACTGATTAATTTATCAGTTAAATTTTTATTTTCAATAATTAAATAGTTTTTCAATTCAGTCACCGAATCTACATCAATAATTTTTTCTTCCAATATATATCCATTTCTCATTAAAACGTTCATGGAATAAACATTTTGTAACACTTCTTGTATTTTCATTAATAAATCATTTGATAGAATATATGAAGTGTTTAATTCATTAATTTGTAATCTACAAAATTCTAACATTTTTTGTTCTTTTCCAATTTCAATATATTCATATTGTAATAATTTTCTATCTATCAAATTTTTACTGCCAACTATTTTTAATAATATATCAAAATTTTCATCAGTAAAATTAAAGTTTTCTCTTTTTAATATATCTATCTGTTCGTTTAAGGATAATTCTTTGTTTAAGATATTCTCAGGTTTATTTCTACAAACTATTAATAACTCATCATCTATTGGTGTAATATTTTTAAAATTACAATATTTAATAAAACATTCATATATTAAATTAGTTGTAATAACATATTTGATATTCTCATAAATCATCTTAGAGTTTTCTGTGCATAATAATATTTGTGCTTTTGATATACTTTCTAAATTATAATTTATAGTTGTCAAACGTTTTATAATATTATTGAATAGTAAAATTTCATTATCAAAATTAAAAAAATATTCTAATGTTGTTAATTCACTGAGGTCGTTACAACACGAATTATTTATAAATATTTTTGTGCTTGAACGCATCAATAATTTCTTTGAAGATATTACATCATTCACCTTCTCTTGAATAGCGAGTGAATATTTAAATATTTTATTATGTATCACGTTTATATATCCTTCTTGTCTTCTATCACCTTTTTTAATATAATCTATTAATTTATCTACAAATTCGTCTGTGATATTTTGTAAATTTCTTATTTTAAATGGTTTGAGTGGCGGATAAAAATTCAATATCGTATTCCTCGTATCATAAATAATATCTACACTTGAACTTTGTGATAAAGGCGTAAGTAAATATGATTTCTTTTCATCTATTTTTAAAATCACATCAGGATGTAAAAGTATATACTTATTTATCATAAATTTTATTCTTTCTTTTATATCTTCTATTTTGGATTTTTTACTTAATATATTCCAAGGAGCATACTTACTTCTACTCATTAAAGCAACACAAGATATATATATTACTCCTGTTTCATCACCATTATTATCAAAAGGAAACCCTGATATAGAATAAATACATCCTGGAAATGTCTTTTTAGATTTTATAGAAGGAATTGATGTTTGAATAGCAATCAAAACCACACCAAGCACAATAAATAATAAAGTGGAATTGTATAATACATCATAATTTGCACCCATTTTTTTACCTTCTTTTACTTTTTTCTCTTGCAATAATTTATAAGTTTCTTCTTTTACTAACACTTTCACATCATTTATCAAATCCGACACAACCTTTATTATAAATTCATGATCGCTCTCAATATTGACACCCATATTTATTGTTATTGTTTCTATAATATTTAAAATCATACGTGTTTCTTTACTTAATTTATTCTTTTTCATCTTATTATATATTATCATTCCTGCATCTTCTTCTATCACACTTCTACTTTTTACTTTGAAACCATCTATATATCCTTCATCTTCATCAAAATCTAATAACTTCATCATATAACCACTATGTTTATCTATCCAACTATTTCCATCACTACTTAATACACCTATCTCTTTTATTAATTGATTTAAAACTGAATCATACATCCCAATATTATTTATAAATGTCTCAGCCAATATAAAATAAAATCTTGGAATTAATTTGGTGTTTGTATCAATACAATAATACCACCATTCACTTTCCGATTCATTCACTAATATATCTATCACATCTTTTGAACCCAATCTGCAATATAAATTGACGACACGCAATATATTTTCTTGTTTTCTAACAAAATCATTCATACTTAATATCGTATCTACTAATTTTTTGTATGGCGAAACGACTATATTTGCAGATTCTTCTGTTTCTAAACCTAATTTATATTTTATTTCATTGTGTTCTAACCTCTTTTTATTATTCAATTCTCTCAGTTTTATCAAATATAACATTGATAAATCAATATTTCTTTCCAACAAATCTTTCAATTCTTGTTGTGTATAACTATCTTTACTATCAAACTCACTTAATATTTTTTTTAAAGTTTGTAATATTAAATCATCTTTTAAATAAATAGTGCTTATACAAGGTTTTATATCTTCACTTGACATATAATAACAATCTTGTTGCACGTTACATAATAAATCTTTTTCTGTTATAAAATCTTTTGAATTTATATTTTTATCTTCTATCCATTCATCATTATTTCTTACATAAAATATTAAAGAATTATTCGGAAAATCTATTTCTTTCATAACGTTTGTATCAAATCTTTTTGTCGTTAATATCGCATATTGACCATTTAAAACTTTTCTTATTTTATGGATTAAACGGAATAACATATCTTCTGACTCTTCATCATCATAACCATTTTCATTCTTTAATGTTTCCACTACAAATAAAGCAAACTCATCATCATCTAAAACTCTCTTCTCATTTCTAAATCTTTCTTCTAATTTTTTATAATTCGTAAAATCGTATTCTTTGTCAAAATAAATGACTTTTCCATTATCTTTATTCAAAGACTCCAATGAATAATATTTTTTTGATATAGTTATATTTAAACAACCGAAATTTGGATGTCCAGGAGAAATCTCCATTTCATTTTTTATTAACTCACTCCTTCTTTCTTCAAATTCATTCCTTACTAACATTGACAATTTTTGTGAAAATAGTAAATTAATATTTAATAAAGCTATAGACAAATTATAACTATTACAATTATCATATATTAACATTTTCTTTAACACTTCTGACCTCGTTACAAACAATTCATTACTTATTTCATAAAAATCACTTATTTTCCTTTGTAAAGTTAGATTCTCACTCAGCACTTCCAATAAATTCAAACTTGTATTCCTTACAGATTTCATATTATTTAATATTTGAAACGAATTGCGATTATTTACAAACGATTTTGTATTATTTTTTATATTATAATTTAATATTTTACTTACTTCGGTATATTGTTTAAAAGTTAAATCATTCTCGTAAATCATGAATGGTTCTAATTCATACAATACTCTTCTTAACGAAAAACAATTCTTTAACTCAAACATTAAATATATGAGTAATTGTCTTATTGTCGGAATTATTATATCCAATATTTTCTTGAATAATATTTCTTCATTTGCTCTTTCTTGATAACCTAAACCCAACCCATCCAAAAATCCTTTTTTGTTTATTTTATAATGTTTTAAAGTATATAAGAAATCATCTCTTGTATAGTTGATTATATCGTTTGAATTTTCAATATTTATTGTTGAATATTCTATATCTTTTCTCAAATAATCAAAATACATAAAATAATTATTACTTAAATTATATCTATCCAATATAGACGATTTATTACAATTTATTTTTGAAAATCTCATCACAGATAATGGGAATAATACTATCGAACAAACATCAATCGTCTCATCTGGAGATATTTTTAGTATTTTTGTATTTCTTTTTCTATTACTTTCTGTTGTCACTTCTAACCTTTTAAAACCATCTATATATTTTTGTAATACAAACTTTCTCGGATACTCTTTTGCTTTTTTTCCAAATGACACATTAGAATATAAATCATCTAAATTATCCACTAAACAAGTAATATTATGAGATGTTTCTTTTGAGAATATTAATTCATCCATATCATTTACTCTTTTATACGGAATAAACAAATCATTTAAAGAAAAATATAATTCATTGTATTTATTTCTTTCTTCACCATTAAACAAATTGTTATTATAATTGTCAAATGCTGTTTTTAATTTCATCAATTCTTGATTATAATCCATATGTATAATATCATTCTCTATTACATCACTCTCTAACACATCCAAACCTAAATTCTCTATTCCAGATGACTCATCTTCGTAATATATTTTTTTTATCATTTTTGAAACCAATAACACCCAATGTAAATTGAAATCCATTTTGCAAATATAATCAATTAATGGTTTATGATTGGCATTTATTTTTATAAATCCAATTATATTTCCATTCTTATCATATTTTGATGATAAAGATCTTAATTCTAAAAACCTATTCACCATTATATAAATATTATTTAAGGTTGTATTGTTTCTTTTTGAGACAGGAATGTCCGATAATAACTCTTCCAACAAATTATTTTTTTGAACTTCTAAATCATATCTATAATTTTCTTCATCTACATTAATATTTTCTTGAATAACACCTAATGATTCGCCGAATTTAATGTCAGATATATCAAATAATAACTCCTTCATTCGCTTTTTCTTACTTTTGTCATTTATATGCATCTCAATATCATTACTTTTTTCTTCATTATCATAAGTCATTTCTTTTAATTCTTCTTCTGAATACTCATCAACATCTTGTAATTCTACTCCCATTTCTCTTGGTTCTCTCTCTGAAGTGTCTATTGTGTTATCAAGAACATCTGGGATTTCTTCTGCCATTTCTCCCATTTCTCCCATTTCTCCCATTTCTCCCATTTCTCCCATTTCTCCCATTTTCCCCATTTCTCCCATTTCTCCCATTTTCCCCATTTTTCCCATTTCTCCCATTTCTCCCATTTCTCCCATTTCTCCCATTTCTCCCATTTCTCCCATTTCTCCCACTTCTCCCATTTCTATCATTTCTTCAAAAACATCCTTAGATATTATCTTTATTTCTTCTATAAATAAATCTTCAGGCAAACCTTTATAATTAAAATTTATGTATATTAATTCACTTTCTTTTTTGTTTATTTTATCTATCTCATAAGCATTCACCTCTATCATATCTTCATCTAAATTTATAATCTTTCCCAATATTACAACTTTATCATCAACTTTATTATTTATAGTTATTTGTATATATGTATCTTCTAATAATCCATTTTGACGTGCATAACCTTTCACAGGGTTACTGCTCAATATGATTATCTTTCTTATTCCATCTTTTTGTAAAACTCCATTTTCATCTATATTTATTTTCACTTTTTCATAAGTATTTATATCAATCAATTTAACTTTTTCGTTATCAATATATTCAATAAAAAAAATATGATTATTTATTTTTTCATCTTTCTCGTCTTCAATTTGAATAATATCTGCAAGTTGTAAATAAATCTTAACATTTTCTTTATCACTAACATCTACATCTTTCATAGATGAAAATTCCGTTTCTAATGACTTTTTTGAATTTATATATACATCCAAAGACAAATCTGTTTTTTGATTACTAAAATCAAACATGTTGTCAAAGTCAAAATTCAATAATAACTTGTTTCCATCCTTGTCTATTATTTTTTTTTGTGTCAATATATTTTTTAAATTATTAATATCAAACAATAAAGGAACTATCATAACATTATTAGAAAACTTACTAAACATTAATGAAATAATCTTATTTAATCCTGATAAATTGACATAATATGTCTGATTTATAACCTTTTTTAGATCATTATTTTTAACATCATCTAATAAACATACGCACATAATATTAGAACAACTCCTGAAATCATTTATAAATAAAGAATAATCATCCACACTTTCTGTTCCATGAATAATTATTATGTTAAGAATATGTTTTTCACACAATTCAAGTCTAAAACTACTATATGTTTTTCTTATAAAAAATGAATTATTTTTCTGTATCTCAGAAACATCTTCATCTAGTAAACAATTAAATTTTGTTGGATGTTTCGAATTGACTCCTGACAACCACTTTACATAATGAAACTTTTTATTAATGAACTTGTAGTTTGTGTCAATTAGTTTTAATAAATTTAAAAAAAATAACTCATCGTAAGCACCTTTTTTTGCAATTTTATCAAATATAATATCATATTTATCTTCATTCACAATAATTCTCTCAACGTCTTCTCTTTTTAAAACCCAAAATTGAGATGTCTTGGATAGATTTGAATTTTTTGATGATTTGAAAAGATGAAAAATAGATTTATTGATACTCATCAAATATTTATTTAATCGTTCAAATGATTGCAGTGGGAAACTATCTTCAGAACATAAAACAAACCAACTATTATCACGATCCTGAAATGCATTTTTTAATAATTCAATTGTTGCAATTACTATATTCTTACCTCCCCATTCTGTGTTTATTAAATTAGGAATAATATATTTTCTTAAAGATTCATCTATTAAATCAACATATTTAGGATGTATATATACATTGCAGTTAGAGAAATACTCTTGATATTTATCAAGATGCAATATATTTGAATATGTAAGAAATAAAAGTGATATTTTCATAATATATTTTAATATAATATAATATAATTATATGCAAGAAATATAACGAATAGGAATACTATGTTCCTTCCCCATGAAAGGGATATTATGAAGTAATATATTTATCGTGTTGTCGTGATATAAAGATAAAGTGTTTTTGATATATAAATTATGGAATATACGGAATATAATTATATTATTAATTTATCAAATGTTCCTAATTTTAAGGAGATATTACTAAATGTTAATGTGCCAAATTTTATAAAAAGCGATGAATATAAAATAAAGGAAGAAAAATTTAATATCATCCGTTATGATAAAAAGTATTTAAGTAATTTTAACACTAAAACTTATGGATTGTTACGTTCAATTGTTTCATCTCATACAGATGTATTGTGTTTTAGTCCTCCAAAATCAGTTTCAACAGAATATTTTATAGAAAATTATAATTTAAAACATGATAATATAATTGTAGAAGAATTTATAGAAGGAACAATGATAAATGTATTTTATATCGATACATTGGATATGTGGATGGTGTCAACCAAAAACACGATTGGCGCAGACACATATTATAATCAAAATAATAAGAATTACACATTTAAGGAAATGTTCTTTGATGCTTGTAAAAAATGCAATTTTGATATAAAGGATTTAGATAAAGATTTTTGTTATAGTTTTGTTTTACAACACCCAAAAAATAGAATAATATCACCTATCACAGAACAACAAATTTATATTATAGAAATATATAAGATTATAAAAAATCACGATGGAAATATAGATATTTATAATATTCCATTATCACATTTTTCAAGATTAATTAAGCACAATCTTCATACCATTAAGTTTCCTAACACATATCAATTCACAGATTATTCTTCTGTAATTGATACTTTCGCTTCTACAAATACACCTTATCATATAATGGGAATAATAATAAAAAATTATAATAATGGAGAAAGATGTAAAATTAGAAATCCCAACTATGAAGAAGTTAAAAATCTAAAAGGAAATCATACTAAAAATCAATATTTATATTTAGTATTGAGAAATACAGGAAAACTAAAGGATTATTTTAAATTTTTTCCTGAATGTAAAAATGAATTTTCAGTGTATCGTGATAAAGTTCATATTTTTACTTATAGTTTATATGAAAATTACATAATGTGCTATGTATATAAAAAAAAACCTCTAAGAGATTTTCCAAAACAATTTTCACATCACATGTATAAATTACATGGATTATATATAGATGAATTGAAACCGAATAACGAACACGTGAATATTAAAGTAGTTCAGGATTATGTAAACAAACTAGAACCTCGTTTTCTAATGTATAGTATTAATTATAATTTACGACAAAAAAAGTGTATGGATAAATTAATTGATTTATATCATCCTCAACTTAAAGAATAGAATCAATGTTTTTAGAAACCAAACAATGCAAACAATGCAAACAATGTTTGGTTATTCTCTGTAGGGGGGCGTAGCCCTACAGCATTACCCTTCACGACAATGTCCCCAAAGATTAAGAAAATAAATTATTACAGATTTATTTTGTGTCTATCATTATCACATAAATAAATTTTGTATTTGTCTTAAAATTAAAATACTTTCTTCAATGGTCAATAATAATATTTCTTTTAATGATGACTTATCTGCAGTTTCTATAAATGCACATCTTAGAATACTAAAATTGTCGTGTGGATGAATTTTTTTAAACCCAACATAACTGAGAATATTTGCTCCCAAATAATACTTCTCATATAATATATGATTTAAAATATTTCCTATCGTATAATCTTCATTATATAACACAACATCAAAACTATTCTTCAACGTGTTATCACTTTTATTAATTTCTAATCTGTTGTCCTCAGACATCTCTTTAATATTATTCAATTTAGCAACTATTATATCAATCGACTTTTTTATAATATAATAGTTGTCATAAATTCCTATTGTTTCTATTATAAAATCAAAACTATTTTTAATAACATAACGTAATCCATCCAATAACGCCCAATTTTTCTTTTCAAATCTTAATTCTTCCTCATTCAATTCTTCCTTCCAAATTTCCACAAGTTTATCCAATTCTTCGTTCATTTTAACCTTATCAGGAGTGAAACCATAAGAACATGTTCCAACAACATTATACATTGAACTTTCCTTCGCACAGGAAACGTCAAACACACAACTTATTTTTATAGATTCACTATTTATTTCATTACATGCTTTAGGCATTAATCGTATAAAATCGATAAAATATGATTCTGTTGAATTAGGAATATCATAACTTGGGAAAATCAAACGCAATTCTTCTTCATCTATATAATTTCCTGTTTTTTTATTTATAATCTGGAAATTCTCAGTTGTTATAATAATTATATCCTCTGTATTATTCTGAACATCCAATATCATTACATGATTACTATAATCCCATTTATCAGGATCAGCATGTATAGGAATACAACCTAGTCTTTGTTTAATGATTTCATTATTAAATTTAGTATTATTAAAATGGATATTACAACTCTTTAATTCATGTTGTTCTGTTTTAAACACAACGACTGGAATAGAACTTAAAATAGTTCTTCTTATTGCATTTGCAAAAGACACATCTACATTTTTTAATGTAAATTCCAATTTATTTCCGTCTTCCACAATACTTTCTAATTTTGGATTTTCAGACATATTATATATAATATAAAATTGTTTTTAATTAACTTTTTAACAGACTAAAATAACGAATGGCAAAATTCAAAATCCTTAATTCAAAATTCTTTTATGTATCTATCTTCTCAGGGAAAGGGGGAGGGAGGGCATCGCAACGACCCTGCATCAAACATACTTTGGTTTCAATTTTTATTTATATTCTGCACTTTATACAAAATAATTCTTTATCAAAAATACATTTTAAAATTTAAATTATAATAAAAAGTAAATACATATTTAAATATATGAGTTTAATTTTATATTACAGCAACTATTGCAAATATTGCACACAATTATTACAACTATTAACCAAAATTGATAAAAAAGATATACATTTTATATGTATTGATAAAAGACAAAAAAATACAGATGGAAAAACATATATCATTCTTGAAAATAACCAAAAAATATTATTTCCACCAAACATTCACAACGTTCCTGCCTTATTAAATATTCAAAATAATTATCAAATCATATATGGTGATGATATTTATAATTATTTAAAACCAAATATCGAAAATCAAATCAAAACTGCCACAAATAATAATTTTGAACCTATTGCTTACGATTTATCTTCTCAAAACTCTAATACTGGAATAATATCCGATAATTTTTCTTTCTATGATTTAAGTGAAGAACAACTTGCTACAAAAGGAAATGGAGGATTAAGACAAATGCATAATTATTATGACATTAATCATAAACAAAATATTGACACCATCAACACTAACGATTCTACAAAATCTAACTCTAAAATTAAGGAAGGACAATATACAATCGAACAATTAATTAAACAAAGAGAAAACGAATCTTCGTCTTTTCAACGAAATTATTAACCATATACCGAGACCTTACGAAGAAAAACCACGTAAAAATATTATTTAAAGATATTTAAATATTATAAATACATAAATAATATTATGAATTATGTCAATCTTTTTCATTCACAATTACAAGAATTCATAGACTTTATTGAAAACATTTTCCAAGATGATAAAGAAATAATAATGATGAAAGAAATGTATATGACTATGAAAAAATCAAACCCTAAATTGATTTGTAAAATATGGTCTAATTGTATTGCTACACCATATCTTAAAGAAATTAATAACAAAGATATTGATTTCTTTATTCATAAAGATTACACACTTGACCTAAATAATGTTGCAAATAATAAAGAAATACTTAATTTTATTAATCGATTAAGACAACCCATCGCAAATATGAATCAACTAAATAAATCTAAGTCTATGGATTATATTTCTATTATCAGTAAAATTTCCTTATTGATAACATAATTTCTTTTATGAAAATTATAATGTATTATTAAACATTTAAATATATTTTTATTATATATTTATGAACTCTCAAACAAAAAATTTATCAAATCAACACGACATATTACAAAATAACATTCCTGAAGACTTTTCTAAAATCATCTGTGATTTTGTATATGACTTTTTAAATACTTTTCCTGAATATAAAAATATCATCAGCAATTGGTGGATTTTAGAAAATAAACAAGACAACCATACAAATTATGAAAATATACATTCATTTTCAAGATTATGCAGGAACACTTCTAAAAATATTGAAATCAATAAACAAAATATACCTTTTATTTTTAGACATTGTTTATCCGTTTTTCCTGAAAGATTCTTTGATATCTTATATAAAAATGAAAATATATTTTTATTGGAAGAAAATATTAATACTGAATTCCTACCAGGAATCATTTTTAAATTCATTTGGAATAATAATATATCTGAAAACACAAAACAATGTTTGTGGAACTATCTACAATTAATATTATTTTCTGTTATTACATCCATTAAACAAACCGAACAATTCGGCATCACTGCTAAACTCTTTGAAGGAATCGATGAAAATGAATTAAAAATTAAACTTCAAGACACTATCCAACAAATACAAAATATTTTTGATATACAACCTTCAACGCTACAACCAGAACCAGCACAATCCTGTGAAGAACCAACTACCCATGAACAACAAAACAAAACTACCGAACAAAACATACAAGAACTGCAAAACAACTCACACCCTTTAAGGCAAAAGGAAGAACACAGGCTCAAACAATCGGAGAAAAATGACTTCACAAAACCCAATACAGAGCACTCTGAAGGAAATGCAGAAGAACACAACACCCATTCTGATACTGAACAACAAAATACATCATTTCATAAAACACATAAAACAAATCAAACAAACCATACTTTTCATGATAAAACACCTGAACCCACTTTTGATGCAGAATTTATTACAAAACACATACAAGAATTAATGGGAGGAAAATTAGGACAAGTCGCATATGAATTAGCAGAAGAAACAGCAAAAGAATTAGATTTAGATGAAGAAGAATTAAAAAATATTAATACATCATCTATTTTTCAAAAACTTTTTAAAAATCCAGGCAAACTTATTGATATGATTAAAAATATCGGCAACAAAATAGATAATAAATTAAAATCTGGCGAATTAAAAGAAAGCGAACTTTTATCTGAAAGCGTTGAATTTTTAGAAAAAATCAAAAACACACCTGGAATGGGCAATATACAAGAACTTTTTAAAAGCATGGGATTGAACTCAAAACAAAAAATAAATATTAATTCTATGCAATCTAAATTAAATTCTAATATACAAAAAGCAAAATTAAAAGAAAGAATGCAGAAAAAAATATCTAAAAAAAATAATCCATCACAACAAAACATAAATAATTCACAACAAAATAAAAATTATAATAATCAAACTATTTATTCTGATGAAGAACTATATAAACTTTTTGGACTGCCACCTTTACCTTCCAAAAACAAAAAATAAAACAAAAATAAAACAAAAATAAAACAACAATAAAACAAAAATTAAACAAAAATTAAACAAAAATAAAACAATAATAAAACAACAATAAAACAAAAATAAAACAAAAATTAAACAAAAATAAAACAATAATAAAACAACAATAAAACAAAAATAAAACAAAAATTAAACAAAAATTAAACAAAAATAAAACAACAATAAAACAAAAATAAAACAACAATAAAACAAAAATACAACAAAAATAAAACAAAAATTAAACAAAAAATAAAAATAAATAAAATGAAATAAGAAATAAATAATTAAGACATTACACAACACCTTTAACGATATAAGTGTTCCCCCCCATCCTATTCTATTTCAAACTATGTTTCGATAACACATCGCCCCAGCAATGATAATAATAATGTCATAAATTATCTATAAAATAACTCTTTTATCATTTTTTTGTCTTTTTCTATTATTTCATTCAAAATATCGATGAATGACGAATAATAAGTCCAATCGGGATAAATAGTATAAGCCTTGAAGAATGTTCTAAAATAACTATTCGTATTATAATCATATTGAAAATCATCTAAAAGTTGTTGTATATTTTGTATGGTTTGTGTGTTTTTTATACATTGATTATAAAAGTGAATAAATCTTTTTCTTTCATATATTCTACTATAAGCATTGGCGATGACTTTTAATGTAAAATTCATGTTAAGTTTATGTATGATATTATCGTGAATATCCCTATAAGTTCCGTCAAACTGATAGATGTTCGATAGAACTTCGTTTGGTAGTAGTAGTCTGTTCATTTTGTCCTACCTTTGTTTAAGATTAGGATGAGAAGAATTGAGAAGCGTTAGGGAGGAGTAGTATCAGTTGATAAGTTTTTGTGTCTGAGTTTGTGTCTGAGTTTGTGTCTGAGTTTGCGTTTGTTGTGATTTTTTGAAAGCCACTTGTCCGTGAGTTCAAGCAAATCTTCTCTAAGATAAACTAGTGAAACATTTTAAAGATTCAATTTTTGTCGTATAATATATAAAAAGTTAAATACTACTTTCCCTTTCCCCCCTTTCCTTAAAAACACCCCTACATAAAAAATGAAAAGAAAACCCTTACTCTTTTCCTTCCCCTTAAAAACACTAACCATGTAGGGGGCTACGCCCCCCTACGACCCCCCTTTCCCTCAAGCCTTAAAAACATCCAACCCCCTCCCCTATCCCCTACGACCCCCCTTTCCCTTGAAAAACGCAGAATACACGCAGAATACACAGAGAATGCCTTAAAGGAAAATGAAGGTAAAAAAATGAAAAGAAAACCCTTACTCTTTTCCTTCCCTTTAAAAACACAACACTAACCACCTTTAAGGCTGTAGGGGGCTACGCGAAGGGGACTTCGTCCCCCTCCAACCCCCTCCCCTATCCCCTACGACCCCCCTTTCCCTTGCAGAACGCAGAATACACGCA
>Ga0214923_10002982_pt1 | contig 21720 bp, 32 predicted proteins | sample LL1510_MetaG_FD_177993 | JGI IMG/M metagenome (GOLD analysis project Ga0214923, IMG submission 177993) | Freshwater microbial communities from Lake Lanier, Atlanta, Georgia, United States - LL-1510 | ecosystem: Environmental > Aquatic > Freshwater > Lake | place: USA: Georgia | collected...
AGAATCGAGAATGGACCGTCGATCATCCTATTACGTTAGCGACCCCCGTACCGGTAATAGGATGATCGACGGTCCATTCTCGATTCTTCGGACGCATAGAATAGTAAATAATTGTATAGCGTTCTCCTTCAAAGTCTTCCGTTTCGTGTGGTAATACTGCGCCGTTAAACATTAGGGGTTTATTCTGTATGTCGTACGCTACGTAATCGGATTCGGAAGAATAAACGCGTAACTTTCCGTTTGTGTAGTCTCCGATTCCGACAATAACGCTCTCGCCGACGTTAAACCCGTCGATATGTTTTTTGGCTTTTACGCCTAGATTTAGCGTTACGGAAGTTACGTCCATTCCTGGCGGACATACGTGCTTTCCGAAATCAAAAATTTTTTTATATAAATCGGGTCGCTTAGTACTATATTGTGAATTACAATATCCTGTACGGCGACTCCGTGTCAGTCCAAAATTACAAGTTCTTCCGATACTCCCTATTATATGCTCGCGCTGTAAAACAATTTTTCCGGTTTTTTTATGTACGCGATTCTTCGCAATAATCGGAATCTTAAACGTATTCAGTAAGGTAATTAATTCGCTACGGTCTTTTTCGTACGCCGACATATCCGCTATCTGTATTGATTTAATCGCCGACATCCTATAGTTAGGGTGGAGATGTATTATCCGCTGAAATCATTCACTCAGAATATAGTATGGAAATCCTATAAACATACAGTAATCGCCGTAATACCAAAACACATATTAATCAAACAATATAAAGTGATACGGTACAAAGAAGACACGAATAATCTATATATTACGTTTAGAACCCAGGTTCGCCAGCCAACTTCCGTACGCGATTGAATTTTACTACAATTTCTACGCCTTCTAGTAATGTTTGTTTCCATGGCGATTTATCATCGTCGCCCCAGCCTTCAATGAGTCTCCAGTAAATAGAATCTTCGTATTCTTTATTTATACAAAAGTACTGTACTAGTACCTTTGGGCTTTCTTGAATAAATAAGAAATAATCTGGTACCGTCCAATCCGGATTTACAATACGCATCCAGTCTTGGTAAGTAACCTCAACGGTATAAATTGTTACATCTAGTGTCTCGGGCATGTTTATACGTGTAGCCTAAGTTTTTTCGGGGCAATCATTTTTTTCCAAAATTAGAGAAAAAATTACAAAGATGCGTACTCCGTTGGTTTGATATCATTTTTATTTTCGGAAACCAATACGTTTCCGGATTCTAGTACAGTCTCTAGTTTGTGTATTACGAGTTTCTTCGAGCGCTTCTTAGGCCGTTCCGGTACGATATTCTTTAGCGCTACGTCTAGGACCATCGCTACGGGCTTATCGCTTACGGGCTTATCCGTTTTCTTAACGCGCTTCACCTTTTCTTTTTTCTCTTTAACCGGACTCGTAATTTCTTTTAGTTCGTTCTTACGCTTTACCATATTGAAATACATATCAAAAGTGGAATCAAAAATATTCGTAACTTCATCGACGACGGAATTAATTACGGATACGAGTTCATCCAATAGTTTCTTTACGGATAGTATCCGAGTGTTAAATTCTATGGACGCCTGGGTAACTTCTTGGGCTTCCGTTTTAGACATTATATCCGGGGCGTATATTTATTTTTCCGGAAACGCTACGCATCGGCGAACCTGTAGGACTGTTGAGTTCCTACAGAATGGCCCATATTACGCGCGAGTATCTTATTGCTTACGGGCGGTGGCGCTTCGGAATGATGGAAGGAAATCCGAGAATGTCGTAAGGCCGTTACGGTCATAGGCTTACCGGTTATTTCCGTAAATAGTTTCTTGACTACGCGCGACATGTAATTTTCGGACATATCAAACAGTACGTCAAACATTTTAAACCATTCCTCGATCATATCCGATAGTAATTTCGGAAGTTTCTGATTGATACGACCCCAAACCTTGGACGTTTTATATTCCGTAATTACTACCTCCTGTATAGCCTTATTAATTACGAAATACGTACCGGTTACGTCTTTAGGTTCTTCGCGATACAGTTTCATATTTGTATAATCTACGCGTACAGGGTCTAGCAATACGTATAGGCCTACGAGAATTCTATGGTCCAGCCGGTTTTCTTCGTCGCCTAAGAATTTCATACTCTTTCGTACAACTTCTTCCCACGGTACGTGTTTTTGTTTTTCCTTATCATTCATAGTTTGCTCTTCTTTCTCTTTTTCCAACATTGGTATTAGCGAAAGATTATACTCTCGTAATGTCGTTAAGTACTTAGCGTGTTCCGCCTTGTCGCGGTACATATGAATAATCGCGCTAAGAATAAACTTACGCGAAGAGATAGCGAAATCACTTAGGTATGTCTTAACCGCGTCGAGGTTCAAAGTATCTATTCCGCGCGTCCTAAGCGTATTAATGCAACGATTATAGGACGCGAGAGTCGTCTCGCTCAAATCGGATACGGCGCGTAGGGCGGGCAGTTTCTTAGGCATCTTTATGCTTAGAAAATATATTTTTTTCACAATTCATTTTTTGTCAAAATAGGCTACTAAATCATCTAGCGTACATTCTTCTTGTATATAATCACGTAGTAATTCGTAAGGCCTTCCTAAATCGTGTGATTCTAATTCATCGACGAGTTCCTGAAACTCGGCGCGCGCATATTTATAATACATTCGTTCTTCTACAATGTGTTGTAATACGCTATGAATCCGATCAATATCAATGTTCTTTAGTTCCGAACGAGGCTTATCCCAATCCCAGTACGGTTCTGTGTTTCCAACAGGTTCCATTATAATTTCATTCATTTTCTGAGCCTTTTGCGCTTGAAACCGTTCATCATCCATACGCGCTAATACGGCTCGTAATTGTTTCTCTTTCTGTTCGGAAATCCTAAGTTTTTCTTTCAATTCTTGGATTTCTATAATTAGTGCCGTATGATTATCATCGACCAACGCGGGAATGACCTCGTTTTTAGGTTCATACAAATGTTTATACCGGTCCCACACACACTCGCAGTTATGCTCGACAATAAACTTACGTACATTAATTGTTTTGGACTTACAACATGCGAGACAGAGAACCCACGGTATCGTATTTACCTTCTTTCCGAATTCGTACATCAATGGCTTCCTATTCGTCCAACAGTACTGCTTGATATCCGATTTCACAGTTTGCGACCATTCCGTAGCGTGGGTCCCGTAGTGCTTCAACAGGTTAGACTTGCGTACTTCGCGCTGACACCACTTACATACGACGTCCATTATGTTCCTATACTACTAACTATTCTTTAAACTAATACATTTTTTTATAGTATGAAATAGATTTTTTTTGTAGTAAATTTCTGACCCCTGTTTGGACGGTTGGCTAACAGGCAACCTTTGGAAGTTGGGAGGCCGACCAAAAGGGCCTCAGAAAAAGACTACAGAAAAAATCTATATTACAGTATAAAATAATGCGAAGATTATTAGTAATCTACAGTACGTAAGTATAAGAGACTTGGATTACAATGTAGGCTTGATGCGCCGTGGGGGCCTCCGATCCAACGAGGAAGTAATGTCTTATGTGTTTTTCCGTACGAATATAGTTTTTTTTTGTAGTAAATTTTTGACCCCTGTTTGGAAGGCTGGCTAGCAGGCAACCTTTGGAAGTTGGGGAGCCGACCAAAAGGGCCTCAGAAAAAGACTACAGAAAAAATCTACATTACAGTATAAAATAATGTATAAGTTTATAATAATCTACAGTACTTAAGTATTATAGATTAGTTAGTAGAATGTAGGTTAGCGCTATGCGGTTAGGGGCTGTTGGAAACGGAAGCGCCGATTCGAATATCCGTTCCTAATAGATACATGGTCACGTTGTTAAAAGGCGACTGTCTTAAAATAATGAAGGGGCTTCCGGATAAAAGCGTCGATTGTTTCCTATGCGACTTACCGTGGGGATGCTTAGCCAATCGTAACACTTCGGGTGGATATCACGGCTTGTTCCGAGATACAACGTGGGATCACGCAATAGATTTAAATGAATTTTGGATACAAATTAAACGGTTGGCTAAAAATGATAATAGTCCGGTAATAATGTTTTGTAATACGCGATTCGGCAACGACCTAATAAATTCTAATAAGAAGTGGTTCCGATATGAACTTGTCTGGAATAAGCCATATAATACTGGATTTTTACAGGCGAATAAACGTCCCATGTGTTCGCACGAACTAATCTATATTTTTTCTAAGAAAAGTTCGTTTTACAAACGTATTAATATTCCATCAGAACCGTTTAAAAATTTAATTAAATCTAAAAACGCCAAGCCTTATACGATTATAAGTAATGAGCGATGTCCTGTTAGCGTAATAAGTTTTCCGAGACATTATGGTCGTCATCCGACTCAGAAACCCGACGAAGTATGGGAATGGCTAATACAAAGATATTGTCCCGAAAACGGAACAGTATTGGACCCTACGGCGGGAAGTTGTCGTTCTGTCATTATTGCTAAGAAACTTGGCAGAAAAGGCATCGGTATTGAAATGGATGATAATTATTTTTGGAAAGCCGTGGCTGATATTATCCATTCCTAATAGATACATGGCCACATTACTAAAAGGCGACTGTCTTAAAATAATGAAGGGGCTTCCGGATAAAAGTGTCGATTGTTTTATCTGTGATTTACCTTATGGCTGTTTGATGGGTGGAGCAGGTAAAGAAAAGGAAGAACGAAGAAAGAAAATTAAGATGGATGGATTACATAATGTTGATTGGGATATTAAGATAGATATAAAGAAATTTTGGGAACAAGTTAAACGTTTAGCAAAGAACGACAATACGCCTGTATTAATGTTTTGTAATGCTAGATTTGCTAATGAACTTTACAATTCTAATCCGAAATGGTTTCGCTACGATTTAATATGGTCCAAAACGAACGCAGTAGGATTTTTGAAAGCAAACAAGTGTCCGATGACTAGCCATGAACTTATTTACGTATTCTCTAAAAAAGGAGCATATTACAAAAGAATTAATTACGAAGGAGATTATCCGAAAGGAGGCGGGGGAAAAATTACTTCATCATTCCTTCCAATTCGTGGTATGCCGAATCTCGGAACGACTAAAGAGGGCGTAAGATGTCCGACATCGGTAATTACAATCTCTAATAAAAAAATCCGTGGCGCTCATCCGACGCAGAAACCCGCTGATTTGTATGAATGGTTATTACGGCGTTATTGTCCTGATAACGGCGTAGTATTAGACCCGACGGCGGGAAGTTTTACGAGTGTTTTTACGGCCACTAAGTTGGGCCTAAAGGCGATCGGAATTGAAATGAATGATAATTATTTTTGGAAAGCCGTTGCGGAACTTAATTCCTAAACAAACTTTGAAGCCAGGAAATAATACGCTCTAAAAAATTTGGTTGACTATTCTCAAACCGATAGCGTATTCCATTGACCGGAACTAAGACTTCGTCATAAACTTCCGGTGGTATTGGTGCCGGCTCGTATTTATCAGACACCGGATAGCCAGTAACAGGCGGTGTTGGAGGCTTAGGATAACCAATAATTAAATCGTTATTTTCCGGTTTCTTTGGTGGAGGTGGTACATCAATCGGAGGATTCGCCGGAGGCGGAGGAGTTACCGGCCTTTCTGGTATCGGCGGAGGGCGCGACTCTTCTATTAGTCGTCTTTCTTCTTCTAGCCTATCGCGTTCCGCTTGTTCCGCTTCTTGCCTACGTTGTTCTACTCTTTGGACCCGTCGCCATTCATCATATCGGCGCTGAAGGTTAGGTGTCAGCCATCCGTCTCTGTTTATCTTTCTTCTCAAATTATCGAAGTATTCTTGTTTGTCCGGCACAGCCATTTTTACATTAGGAATATAATTTATTACGCCGGTGGGGGCGCAGATTTCATAGCAACGAGTTTATCGGTCACGAGATCGACACCCGCGCCACCTACCGCATTTACTAGGTACGCATCCGAGCCACGTACGAGTTTCATAAAGCCCGCAAACATACCGCCGGTCACTGCAGCGGATGACAGAGAACTAGGGTCCATCTTAAGTTGCTCGTGGAGAGCATCCGCGCCGAGGGAAGAAACGCCCATCAGACCGCCCTCCGTAGCGATAGTCATAAGGTCCAAGTTTCCGCTTGAAAAATAAAGGAGTCCAGCACTAACACCAGCCCATAGCAATCCAGCAGTTACGGCACGAGCGACTTGAGGCATTCTCTATATTTAGAGCCAAGTAATTTTTTTAAAGGTCACTATACTTTTCTTTAACTTCCGTAGAAACAGATTTTGGCGCGATTGCGGGACGTATATCCGGATGCTCTGTAGATTCGTTATTTGTGGGAGGCTGAATATCCGAATCGGATACGGGGGCTTCCATCTTCGCGTCTTTTAGTCGATTCGCCTGATCGGTGGCTAAGAGCGTCATACTGAATAGCATCGCTAGGCGCATCTCTGGGCGCTGGATATTCCGAAGACTATCGACGCGCTCTAGCGCTAACTCGCGTAGCACCATCGTTATCTCTTCCTCTTGCGATAGTATATTCTGCGCGAATCCCTGCGACCGGATACCAATTTTAGAAGTCGCAAGTTCGGTAAATTGCGCGCCTACGACGAGCATGTTTTTCATTTGAATACTGGCTGTACCGATAATCCGAGTGTCTTCAATAAGTTTCAGAGTCATTTTTAGTTCGCGGAGTGACTTGCGCTGGATAGACGCTAAGAATTGTTCTTTATTCGGAACTAGTACATTTTGTAGAAGTGGCTCAAAATTGTCTATATTCATATGAATACGAGAAATAATGGAAGCGGTTTCTTCCGGCGTATCTTCCTTCTGAAAATGTACCTTGGGAGACAGTACAGGCGTTTTAAAATTGGATAATTTATGTGTAGGTTTTGGAGTCAGTATGTCTTCCATCAGGGACTCTACGATTTTATCTTGCTTTTCCGGAAGAGTCTTATCGGCCGGCTTGTAATCTACGGCATCCATTAGTTCTTCTGCGTCTTCCTCGGAAATTAGTAATTCGGGAGCGGAATTGTTGGAAACACTGGGTTCGGGAGAAGTTACCGGCGTATCAATCTTAGAATACTTCGCAATAGCCTTTCTCGTACCACTTTCGCTAACTTTTAGCATCGCCATAATTTCTTGTATGGATTTTCCGGATTTATGAAGATTATAAATCGCTTGTCCTTGGCCTTTCATTTTCTAATAAAGAAAGAGAATGAAAAATATAAAAAATGTCGCAGTTTAATAGAAATGTCGGACGCAGATATTACTAAAAAATTAATCGTCGAGGCAACATTTGTAGGAATTACGTTTATCCCGTTTCAACTAGTGGCGGAAAATTTCATTCAGAATCGGATGACGGCAACATTCGTAGCGGGTTTCTCTTACCACATTGCGTCACAGATGATCGGACTTAATGAATGGTTCGTAAAACATTCCTCGGCCACCGATTCTTTAAATAAGCGCGAGACGATGGAAGATAATTATTACGCCGATTATGAATACCGTCAATCTCGGACAATGATGACGTTTTAACGGAAAGTAATGGCGTACATCGTCGGAGAGCCTGTAGGAAACTCGTGATTTCCATAATCAAAGCAGTCAGCAACACCAGTACAGAAACATGCGCACTTACTACATTGTATAAATGATTGGGTTCCGAAATCTGGGTCTCTTCGGATACTCGGCGGAATTTCATCTAAAGTTCTGAATCCGGACCATTGTTCGTTAGCGATACGATGAAAAGAGCCTTCTAAAAAGTTTCCTTCTCTTGCGCCAGGACGTAAGGCACATCTTCCGATTTGTTGGATATTAGGAACCGCACAATTACATAATTGACATTTATTCAAATTTCCACGATTTTTAACAAGTGCGAATACAATAAGACCATCTGGAATATGGGGTGCGCCTGTAAAAGGAGGCCCGCCAATCCCTCCGGCAGGACATCGCGTTCTTTCCCAATCGTCGTTACGAAATAAAGCATTACATAATTTACAACGGTTAAACTTAAACCGTAAATTTTGAGCGATTTCTAATTCGTTTTTGGCAGTAGCGTCTATACGCGCGATTTCGGCTAGGATGTGTGCTTTTTTCGCTTTGAGTCTTAATGTCTCTGCTGCAATCCTATCCACTTCGGCGCGTTCTGCCGGCGTAAGTTCGAGTCGCGTAATACCTTCCGGTGTGTGGCGGTTAAACATCTCGTGAAAAATGACACGGCTTAGCGCTATTCCGAGACCTGGAAATCCTGCGATACCTGGAAAATTTACACCGGCGCGTAGAGCCTCCGATCTGCGCCGTTCTTCGCGTTCTCTATGTTCGCGTACTCGTCGTTGATAATTTTCTTCAATAACACGCTCTTCTGCCATACGTATCCAATTACGACGCGGTTCAATTCCCGATCTTAGGTTATTCAATTGATTGCTACGATTGTTAAAATCACGGCGCAGACCGTCGCTTACGATTGTTAGCCTCCTACCAGTGATACGTTGTATAAGAGACAAACGACTTCTTAAGTTTGGGTCTCGTGTATTTAGCGCGGTTTGTTGGTTCCTAACATTCGTCTGCCTCCCTTGCTCTCGCTCTGGATTTTGTACGCCTAATTCGCGCCTAGAGGATTCAAGTTGTTGTTGTCTCCGTCGTTCAGATTCTACACGTTCTTGTTCCGCTCGTTCGCGTTGTTGTTGTTGCCGTCGTTCAGATTCTACACGTTCTTGTTCCGCTCGTTCGCGTTGTCGTTCTGTTAATCGTTCTCCTAGGATGCCCTCAATAAAGGCACCGGCTAACGGAATCGCTAAGCCTGACGCTATAGCAATCTGTGCTGCTCGACGATGGTCTTCCTCTAGAGACCTTATGCGTTGGTAATATTCTTCTTCGGTTTCGCCTGGATATAACTCGCGTATAAGTCTATCAATTTCGTCCAACCGATCTAAAAGGCTATCTCGTTCATGGACAACCTGTAACTCTGAATCACTGCCGAGATTTGAGAATAGCAAAAGTCCAAGACCTCCAACAATCCCCGCAGTGATTACGGTATTCATTCTACTTAAGAACAATTGTATTTTTTAATTCCACTTTTGGCGCATCTTCCGAAACGGAACCAGCGCCGGCCGATGCCTCGGATTCTTTAACAGGTAAAGTAACGTTGGATATCGCTTCCGCTTTCATCTTAGCAATATATTCTCGCATGCTCTTCTGATGCTCTTGCTGTCTCGGAAGAAAGGCGACTTGATTCAGATGAAGTAACGAAAGAACTTCCTTCGGAACTTTGTCAGGAGATATTTCCATTTACTATTATAGAGAAAATGTCTTCGACTCTTTTACCGCCGACGTGGAAAAAAGAACGACTTCTAATCGTGTCTCCGGGAACGTCGAACGGTCGGTACTTCGTTACTTTGCCGAGGTCTATCAATGGTTCCGTATATGAAGATTGGGTCGGTAGTACCGTAAGTAATATTTTAGTTACGAGCGATAAGTTTGAATCGGAAAATCAAACGTCGTACAGTGGCGCGAGTTACTGGCGCTTCCTAACGCAGGGCCTCAATAGCCATTATCCGGCTCTACCGGATTCCCCGCATCCTCCCACTTCGTACCAAAACTTAAACTTGTACTTTTCCAATCCGGACGGCACTCCCTTTACTGGAGCAATTACGTTAGAATTAGAATTCTGGTGCGTCGGCAAGGGGATTACGGATAAACAACTATTATGGAAAGACTCGCGTATCCATCCGACGTATCAGAATGAATTCGCAGGTGTTGGAGGTCTAGAGCGCTAATTGAGCCATTTCCATACCTTACGGGCTTTAATTAGGCTAATCAACGGCTGACTAACTCCATATTCTTCGGCTATGACTTTATGCGCCCGTGTATCGGTGCGTATGTTTATGACCTGATATTCGTTCAATTTGGAAATCATTGTTCCGTCTCGGATTCTGTCTAACTGATTTTCGCTATATGTACCTTCGACCAAATGGTCTGGCGAACAACACAATTTGGCCTTACAAAGATGTCTCGTAAGTTTTCCTGCTTCTATTTTCCGTCCGAGCATCTCTTCAAGAACAATAGAGTGCGCTGTGCGCTTTTTATTATTCAGTTCAAACTCGCCGTATTTATTTTGTGGGTTTTGGTGGCCTTTCCATATCCAGTGGTCGTCCTCGGTTATTTCTACAAAATTCATAAACCGTATCCAATCGTCGGAATCCATACTAACTAATAAATACGCATAGAAAAAGTCTCAATTTTTATCGTTGTTCTAAATAAATGGATAAGGAAACATTCGATCGTATTAGAAAGGCTGTGGGTTATAGTCTTCCGATTTTTAGGATGACCCCATATGGGATGAAAGAGATACGTCGGGAAGCATTTCCTCCACATTCGTTACGTCACTTAGCAGTAAAATTAAACAGAGAAAGAGCAGAAGCAGAAAGATTAGAAAGTTTAAAACCTAAACCGATGGCTGGCGCGGGCGGAAAACCAAAGGCTGGCGCGGGCGGAAAACCAAAGGCTGGCAAGGGCGGAAAACCAAAGGCTGGCGCGGGCGGAAAACAAATTGATACTCATTATACGGGTGCGATAGCGTTCAGACGTGCTAAGGAGGCTGAAGAGGAGGCATTCAGAGAATATTCTCATAAAGTTGTTAATGCCCAAGCAGAATTAAGAGATAGATTATATAGAGAGGGATTTCATACAGGCGAATCTATAGCACACGCGACAACTGAACTCGGAAGAAAGATGATGAATGTAAAATATCCAATAGATACAGAAAAATAAATGTCTATTCCGAATTAAGACCAAGCATTAAAAAAAACTATGGTCATAGTAAATGGATGAAGAAAATGTAAAAAAAATGCTTGAAGACAGAAAAGACGCTCAAGCAAGATTATTTCCAGAAGAAATACTCAAACGACAAAGTACTATGTATGGTCTTTATCGTGATAGAAATTTATTTCTTCCCATGACTCTTTATGATAACCGGCTATGGCAACAATCTAAAATAGAAGCAGAAGATTTTATTAGGGGTGTGGTGCCGGGATCCTTCCAATTAACTTCTCCGCAGGATTATCAAGGGACGGCAAGAATTATATACGGACAAAAATTAACAGATAAACTAAGAGATACGCTAACACCATATAGTTATAGAGAAAGAATGTTAGGACCAAAACACGCTCGAAGTGTTCTTACAAATATTGATGAGGCTTTGGCTAGACAAAGAATAATTAAAAGAGTAAGACAAGTCCCAGGTGCTTCTGCTTCTGGATCAGGCAGTTTTACCCCTGCTTTAGTAAGAGAAGTACATCCGGGCGCAGTAGTAGCATTAGACGAAGATTTATTAAATGAAGCAAGAGAATACGCTAACGATTATGCCGATCTAGCAGGAATTTATAATCAAGATAAAATTAAAGAATTAGTAAAATTTTATTACGATTTATTAGAGGCAACTTCATCACAAAAACATTTAAGAGATAATATATGGGCATTCAGAATTAGAAGAGCGCGACCCTCCCAAGAAAGAGGCGGAGTTGGCGCAATTCCTGACGAACGAGGTCCTGCTAATGCGGGCGCAGGAATAGAACAAAGAGGAATCCCTAATCCAACAATAAAAAAGGAATTTACACAACAGCGAAGTAATCAATATTAAGCGCCATACAAAATCAATCCCGCTGCAACGAGATTCGTAATAGCGTGATATTCCATAAAACTTTTCGGAAGACTTTCCACCAACATGTAAGTATGTGTTCCGATAACTAAAGTAACTCCGCTGTAGAACGCGAGGGCTGAACGCATTTATAAAGTCACTAGAAATTAAATCGTCTTTTATAATTTTGAATACCTTCTCTTAATGATGTCGCGGACCACAAAACATACCAAGAGAGAGCGCCGGCCGTCATCGGCTCCGTAATCCGATCGCCACGGTGGCGAACCCTATACGCTAATTGTCTTTCTTTACTGTGCGGGGGCATCGTAAAATCTATATAGCCGGTGGCTCCGAAACTTACGGTCTTTTTCCGATTAGAATCCGTAATAAAATGAGCGTCATATTTTTTACCGGCGGTCTGTGATTTACTAATACCTAAAAACTTTACCATTTAATTTATCGTGCTAAATTAAATGGAAATAAACAATAGTATATTGACCGGTGGCGTAAGCGCAGTTTGTATAGCGATTCTATACGGAATTGTAAAATTGTGTCGTCATCGGCATCTTGTACTTAAATCTGGATGTTGTTCTGTCGATGTATCGCCGGATGACACTCCGCCGAAAATCGGATTTCCGCCTAAACCTACGGAGGTCGCGACGCGCGCGGAACATTTCATAGAAAAATAGTAAATTTAAGAGAGAGAATTCATTGATGTCCTAATTAGATTTGTATCTAATTTTTGTGCGCAAGAGGGCAGTATAGTATTATCGCTAGAAAAATATACAGTTTGTGTAGATATGCCGACACCACTTAAGATAATACAATTTGTACCTACAGGATGTGCTAATCTTACGCCTATTGAATTATTAATTAGAATTAGAGTTGTTGAAGACCTATTGATGTTTATAGCCACAGTACCGTTAGGAATCAAACTTACGTTTTCTGCTGAAGCAGTTAGACTACAGGAATTTAATACTACTGGTTGTGGATTTGCTGAAGTTATATAAATTAGGCCGTTCGTAATTGCCTGAGTATTTGCTCCTGAAGATACAAAAGATGAATTACCTGCCAAAAATGTTGATGAAACACCTACAGATACCAAAGATGTAGGATTTGATGAAGTACCAGTTACAGCAGTCCCATAGTCAATAGCAGAAAAATTAAACTGAGTATATGAGGTTGAGCCTAAAGACAGAACTGGAGCAGAGATGGCATTATTAATCGGAAAATAGCAGAGACTTATTCTAATGTAGTAATTTGCGTTCGCAGAGCATCTCAGCCACGAGAAGGTACTTGCTCCATTATAACCACAATAGCAGTTATCCAGCGTTAATACGCCCTGCCCTAATAACGAGGTTGTAAGTGTAATAGTATCCGTCGATGTCCCTCCGAGAATCTGAAGATTTTTAAAAGTTACTTGGCGCTGATAGCGAGAATTTAATGAACTTGTTATTACGAAATTTGTAACTAATTTAGTATTGTTTGTATCCGTTTGTGACTGAAATCCGGTAATTCAACATTTCTGTCAGCGATTGTAATAGTTGATTCGGTGTAGTTACCAGGATATATAACGATAGTGTAATTTTCATTAGGATTTGTAAGCATTGCGACTGCTTTCGTAAGAGTCGCGTAGGGTAAATACGATTGTCCGTTACCTGTTGTGTCCGATCCACCTTTAGCAACATAAATAATATTGTTAGATACCGACGCTCCGACAGTTGCTCCGTTCAAACCAGAAGGACCTGTAGCGCCGGTCGGACCTGTATCGCCCGTAAGTCCTGATGCGCCCTGTATTCCGGTAGGACCCGTAGCGCCAGTCGGACCGGTAGCACCAGTCGCACCGGTATTGCCCGTAAGTCCTGACGCGCCCGTATCGCCGGTTGGACCTGCGGAACCAGTCGGACCCGTATCGCCGGTTGCGCCTGCTGAGCCAGTAGGACCCATGTCGCCGGTTGCGCCTGCGGAACCTGTCGGACCCGTATCGCCCGTTGCTCCTGCGGAACCTGTTGGACCCGTATCGCCGGTTGCGCCTGCGGAACCAGTCGGACCCGTATCGCCCGTATTACCTGACGCGCCTTGTAATCCTGTAGGACCCGTAGCACCCGTCGGACCATCTAGCCCGCTTAAATCAATAGTCCAAGGGCCAGTCTGAGGAGAACCTCCAAAGCCATACAGTACTAAATTAGTCACCTCGAGTAATCCAACATTAAAACTATCAATTGTATAAGTTAAAATTACTCCGGTAAATCGTACGCCTAAATTGGAATTTAGAACGCCGACGACTGATTGTCCGGTTGTATAAGTGTAAAGGTATCCAACAGGAATCCTAAATGTAAAAAAAAATACATTCGGATATACAGTTTGTATTTCCGTTTCAGAATGATAATTTGCCGGTTGTCCTGCTTGCCCGGTAGGACCCGCAGAACCTGTAGGACCCGCAGAACCTGTAGGACCTGTCGCGCCTCCGCTTCCTGCGCTTACGCGACCATCTAACACTATTTGCGGGCATTGATCGAGCAAACTATACGCGCCCTGTAATCGTACGTTATTCGCGTTACACCACGCTTGAAGAGTACCGTTTCGTAATGGGTCCGAAATCAAAATCGTAATTTCATTCATTGGATGCGACGCTTTAAACGCGGTAAATATGGCATCCGTAGCAGAATCGCCGGGCCACGGAAAATAGTAACTTTCTGTTAAAGAATATATACAAATGTAAGATGTAAATATTCCATCGACGGGCTGACTCGAAGTCTGAGAAAACCACGCCATTTATTTAGTATTAATAATTTTTTAGTATCCATATAGTCGGAACCATAATGAGCGCAACATTTGCCGAATCCTATCTAAAAATGTTGGTTGTACTGGTTGATGTTCTATAGCATCTACAACTTCATTCGCGCTATCGGAACCCGTAGATTTATTAAACATCATTTAAGTGGCTTGCTATTTTAAAATGCTAATTCTGTTCCGTATCCAGAGCGCACTGGAATAATAGGCGGTTCAGGATTGAGAAGACGATAGGTTACTGGCCGAAGAGGCTTTCCTAAAATTTTATTTTTTGGATGGGCGAATACGCTGACATTCGTCGCTGTATGTTTGATTCCTGAATTATGCTTATCGGATGCGTATTCATACGGAGTTCGGATTTTTTCTCGAGCGGGTTTATTTTCTAGGTACGGCGAAGGTTTTACATACGATATGTAATCATACTTACATGGAGAAGCCTTCTGTACGGGTTTCGTTCCGTTCGGATCGCCCTTAAATGGTCGGGGTTGTATTGGATATTCTATATAATTTGGTCCTCTTTCGGATAATTGCGGTGGGCCTGGCCGTGCTACTAAAAAATCGTCGTTATGTTTGGAATCTTTTGAGACCGGATTAGTATCCTTAAAAGACAAAACATTCTTAGGACCTCCGATTACGAGGTCTTCATCGCTTACCGGAGCGCCGACCACCGGATTAGAGAAAGGCGGAGACTCTACAATAGTTTCGGACGGTTCCGGTAAGTACGGTCGCCATTCTTCCTGTCCGACTTGAACTGGAAAAAATGTATAGTACAAACTTTCAAAATCAAAAGTTTTCCGAATAAATTTCTTGGCTTTATTACTATTGTCATAAAGCCAATTATTCATTTAAACTGTGTAGCGATTTTTTATGCGCCATACTCTACCCGCATAGAGCGACGGGCGACCTCGAGTCGCGCATACTCATAGGCGATAGCGATAACCTGTACGTTGAGAAGTCCTCCCGCGGGCGCATTAGGGCCTGCGTTGGTACCAGTTAGCACCTGTACTGAGCCTGTATTATCATCCCAAAGAGTATAAGGCGCGTTATTTGCAGCGTAGAGGTTGATACGCTCCATACTGGTTAGTTGGTAACCTCCGAGAACCCGACCCTCTCGCAGAACCGCCAGCAGATTCGTAGAGAATGGGAAGACATAAACCTGCGTCTGCGGGTTGTTGTTCGGCGAGCATCCTACGCTCCAAGGATTCTGGAAGTGGATAATCTGACTGCCCTTCGTAAGAATAGTTAGGTCAGAATTGTTGGAATCCTTGAGTTGTACCTGGTCGAGCGGGAACTTTGTAAAAATGGCTTGATTGTCATACGTTGAGGGGCGGACATACACGGCTAGACCGGCCGTCTGATTCGTAAAAGAGGTCATCTGTACCTGGAATTGGCTGTTGTACGGAATCGCTGCCTGGCTCGAGATGAACTTATTGCGGATAATAGAATGGTAGCAGATTCCGTTCATACTGGCCTCGTGTAGGGCGCGCGTAGCACCGTCCGACATAACCTGCTCCGTAACCCATAGGTACATATTCTGTAGCGTAACACCGGACGTCTGGCCTTCCTGCTGACAAGAAGTATTGAACCACAAACGTAGCCGGATTTCTTGCTGAATACCCGCCACAAATGGTTGTGCGGTATTGATAATATTCGACCATACGGGGAGCCAGAAGGTTTGATTACTATTCGCTGCTACAGGCGTAACATTAAAGCCTACGCTAGTGGGCGCAATATTCACTACGGAAGAAATCGACTGTTTTTCCTGGTCCGTCAGGTAAAAATAAGACTCCTGTAGTAATTCATCGGCTTCTACTGATTCCACTACGGCACCGCCTACATAAGTCTCAATGCGCTGGAGGAAGTTAAAGGACGGAACCAGTTTCACTGACGCGTTTCCAATCGCTAAATCAAACTCAATATTCATAGAGGTAACCTTGCCGACGTAAGCGGGCAGAAGAAACTCTACGAGCGTCTGAGAACCACCGTTCCACGCACCGGTAGGCACGGCCTGGAGCGGGAGAACCTGCCATGTTCGCGGTACGCTAGAGGGAGTCTCTACCTCTACAATACCGTCGTGGGGCGTGGGGAAATGCTTGGCCTCCGCCTTGTAAGCACGCGCCCCGGGATTATAAACACGAGGATTACTGGCGCGCATCTTTATATCTAGGTCAAACAAAGTTTTTTAAGCGCCTTAATTAGATAAATGTTAGGAAGACGGCCTAGACCTAATCCGCCACAGGGTGGATCATCAGCGCCTTCAGGACCAGATAGGCCACCAGGAACACGACCGCCTGCGGAAGGAAGTCCTGCGGATTCCGTAACTCGTCCATCACGTCCGCCAGGTGGAGGAAGCGACGCGGATTCTACTACTCGTCCATCACGTCCGCCAGCCGGAGGAAGCGACGGCGGAACCGGTACAGGGATTCAAACTCCGGGCGGAGTTGGTAATCGCGGAAGACTAGCGGGAATAGGTACAGTTGTTGGAGGTGTAGGTTTGGCTGCGGGTTCTATAGCGGGTCTTGTGTTCGGTCTCCGAGGCGCGGATACTATTGATAACATTGTGGAAAGTGTTACGGAAATCGTTCAAAATCCTTATTTCCTAGCCGTCGCGGGAGGCATCGTCGTCGTTTTCGTAATGCGTAAGAAATACTAAACAGATAAAAACATTTCCACATAACGAGTTATCTTTTCTTTCGTTTCTTCCAATTTTGATTTTTCAATATCACAATGTTCTAAAATCATTTTTACAATATCGGAAGCGCCTTTCAGATAACTATAAGCCTTGAGTTTCGTAATAGAATAATCTAGATTCTCGGGTTTGAAATCGTCTATCATACTGAGAACAGTATCGTCGGGTTTTAGAGTTTTTATATACGTACAAAAATTATTAGCCTTTTCTTTCAAAAATGATTTTCTATCCATACCTATGTAGGAGATATGTTAGAACCTGAAGGAATATCCGCTTTATTGCCTCGATTACCTAAATATTTTACAGCCGTATTCGCTAGTAAGCGTAATTCAGGTAAAAGTTATTTTATTGGAAATTTAGTGAAGGAACTAATTCGTACGAAGAAGGTCGATCTCGTTATGGTAATGTCCGGTTCTGCGGGACTGAACGATGATTACGATTTCTTACCTAAAAAGTTAGTCATTCCGTTTAGCGAAGCCATTCTAGAAAAGACTTGGAATCGCCAAGTCCAAGCCAGTAAAGAACACCGGAAACATATTCTTGTAGTGCTAGACGATTGTCTATCTACTCCGGAAGCCATATCTAGCCCTTTACTCCAACGGATATTTACGTTAGGCCGTCACGTCTATATAAGTTGTATAGTCGCTAGCCAAGTTGCGAATTGGCTATTAAGTCCGATCATAAAACAAAATTCCGATATAATTTTATGGTCGAAGTTGAATCGACACATGCTTGAAAATGTTTATGAAGCGATGACTGGAATAGATAAAAAGCAGTTTATTAAATTTGCGGAGACTTACGGAGGTCATAAATATAATTTCGTTGGGTTTGACAATTTTACCCACTCGACGGACCCTGGAGAATTTTTGTTCTTAATAAGAGCCTGAAATAAAAAAGCGACATTATAAGTATAGAAGAGATGCCTCGCAAATCAGGAATGTCTGGCGCTTATGGCGATGATAAAATGGGAACGGACGTATTCACTTCCGAGGTCAGGGAGCGAGGTTCCGCTGCGGAGAAGTATTACGAGTATATGTTACTGAAGGAGAAACTAGGCACTACGGCCAACGCTCAAACACGGGATAAGATTCTAGGTAGTACATCCGAGAAGGATGCTATCAAAGTTAAGGTTCTAGAGAAAATCATTGTTCTCCCGGAATCTTCGCCGGAATTTAGCCAACTCGTAAGCATTACCGGCACCGAGGATAAGTTTCAGCAGGCGGAGTGGATTGCGGACCGAGTGTATGATAAAGTCGTTGCTAAAAACGTACTTGCCTATTACGCGCCCGAAGATAGGGTATTTGATGAAGCCTGGTCTCGCAACGCTCAAAAGGCACTTCAAGGCCGATTAGAGGCTACGAGGAACGCGCCTGGTGGTGCTTCCGTATTGGCGGGATTCTTCAATTCTTTAACAGGAGGAACTACACCGGCATAAAATCTATCGTATTAGTATAGATGTCGCAGACTGATAGAGCAACCCGTAATTATTTGGATTCAGACAGAATTGTTCTACATCCAAATAAGATAACCCAAGGATACGTAAAATACTTACAGCACGGACACAGTCCAATAAATACTAAAGTTCCCATATTCAAATCCGAGATACCGGAAGAATATTCGCATGGCGAAGAGAAACTTACTAAGCAAGTAAGAAAGAAGGCGATGTTTCCGAAGAAACTAAAACGTAACGTGGAAGTTATGGATGCTCCCTCTTCTAAGCCCGTGGAAGAGACAGCCGTAGCAGATAAGCCAGAAGAAGGATTCGGGGCATTTCATGCGAGGATGGAACAAGAAAGGTCTAGTAAAGAACAGCCTAAGGCTAAGAAAGAAGAGACTAAGGCTTCCGCAGAAAAGCCAAAGAGTAGTCGAGCAGATGAAGTCCGTTCCGCTATCGGTATAGCAAAACCCCATACTTCCGAGAAACTTGAAGAGTCTTCTTCCGAAAGCGAATCGGAAAAACCCGCGAACGCCGGCGCTGGTAAGGAATCAGAGCCTACTAAGGTATCTTACGAAGCCGGAAAACCTAAAGGAGCCGTACTAAAAAGTGTATTAAAATCGGATTTGTTTAAGTTTTCCGAAAAAGGAAATCAATTCACAATAGGTGGAACATTAGTAATTAAAGCGTCTAAATCGGACCTAGAGAAAGCCAAAACGGAATTAACGGAAGCGCTTCCTAATACAATGGGAAATCTTCATAAAAAACTAAAAAGTATGTTACGGAGTGTAGAAACCGCTCTAAATTCTGCTAAGCCCCCAACTGATTCAAAAGACGAAGTTGCCGTATAGCCGTAGGCAAAGGCATAGGGTTTTTAGAATGTTTCTTCCCGGTCTTTATAGTTACTACCCAGTATAATTCTTTCCCCGGGGCCTTCAAAAGTTTATACGGCATTTTGTAAAGGTTAAAGTTTATAAATATATATCTGTAATTATAATAAAAATGATACCGTTACATTTTCATTTTAATTACATACAGGGTACAGAAAATTTTCCGTGGAGAGAACTATATACTCTCTGTCTCGTTAGTTGTCACGTAATGACATCGGCTACTAAAATAATTGTATATTATGATAAACCTGGCGCTGGAGAATACTGGGATAAGGCTTTCTCTTTACCGTACGTAGAATGGAAAATCGTGCCTACTACAGAAATTATAAACGGGTTTAAGGTTTCGGATAATCGCGTACTAAGCGATTATCTACGTCTAAAGATTTTGGAAGCAGAAGGCGGATTTCATTGCGACTTAAATTTTATTTTTATCCGAAATTTTGAATATCTCCGACATAACAACGTCGTGATCGGCGAACAGTTTCCACGTACGCATAAAGTTAATAATTCTTTAATAGGTTCTGTTCCTAATTCTTTGTTTATAAAGGCGTACCGTAGCCAATATGACTGCGCGTGGTCTCCGAAAGAATATAAGAAAATATTTAATTACCGTGTTACTGTTCCATCAATCCTAGCGCCACGTTATACGGTAACAATTTTACCGCGTAAGAATCTTTATCCGATCGCATGTTCTAATAAACGTTTTTTTGAAGAGGGTCAGTTATCGCTAAAAGATTCGTACGCCGTATCCTTATCCAAAAATCTAGATATTACTAAAGAACAACTTAAAAAATCCGTAATGGCGAAATATATACGGATAATATTTGAAGGATATAGTTCTAAGATACAACTAGGAACGGATATTATGCTAAGATTTGACTAGCAAGATAATTATTATACGAGTATCGTAGCGCCACGCACCCCATCGGACATTGTACGGCTTCCGTAAATACCCGTTGGACTTTCTTTCCGAAATTAGTTTCCAACATGGGAAATAGTTCTTCGTATTCTGTATGAAACCAGGCGAGTAATAAATCCGTTAATTGTATCGGAAGTTTCTGACGTATAGCGCCGTACTGTTTGGATAACTTATGTTCGTTAATCACAACTTCCTGTATAGTGTCATTAATTATGAAATATGTTCCTGTTTTTAACTTTGGGTCATCTTTGTATAATCGACAATGTGTGTAATCATTCCGCGCAGGTTTTAGTAAAACGTACAACGCTACAAGTATCCTATTTTCTAATTTATTATGCGCGTCGGCAATATACTTTTTAGACCGCTCGACTACTTTATCCCATTCTAGAAACTTTTTAGCCTGTCGTTCTGTCGGCTTACCCGTCGCATTAATTTTCTTCTGTATTTCATTTAGCGTAACTAGATACGCTCGTAGATCGCATCGTAGGGCAAAATTGTCTTTATGTTTATTAATTATCGCGCTAATAAATGTACGCTTGGTCGCTACGGAATAATCTTTATCATCGAAGTATGCTTTTATGGATTCCATATTATCCGTATCGTATCCTTCGCCTTCTATACGGTTAATCATATACGCGTATTCTTGGATACTCGTTTTGGAAAGTTTATTTTCCGAATCCATTTTTACCTACGTACGTATAATATTTTAATCATTCAATTTTGTACGAAATGATGAAAATCCGGAAGGTTAAAAAACAGTCGTACAAGCATTCTTTATTTTTTTTATTTATCGGAAACTTACTAATCTGTGAAGACCTCTCCATTCTCCTCGCGGAGCGCCCGCTCTATCAAATCACATTTTATAGCCAGTATAGTACCGGCTAGGTCGTGGCCGGCATCTTTATGCTTTTTCATATATATCTTCATAGCATCGAGCGCCGTCAAACATATCCACCTCGTTGTCTCTGTAAGTTCGTTGGAATGGATAGCACGCCCGATATCTTTGGCGAGAGTCTTCATTGTCTCGTACTCATCGGCGCAACAAACTTCGCTAGGTACGAAAGGAATAGGGGCGGACATTTGGAAGGAAAGGATACGGAAAGGATTCGGAAAGGATTCGGAAAGAATTCGGAAAGAATTATCTTGGGAGGGGCCTACAGACCTATATCCGGCGCGGATACGTATCATTTTTTTCCACGAGCCTAGAAAAAAATACGTAGCGGTAACCGGAAAAAATTGTACGATTCCGATTCGGATACGTAGAGTCAAAAAACATTACAGTCGTACAAGCATTCTTTATTTTTTTAGGACAGACTTTTTTCCGGTTTTTACTTAATTTTCCGCCGGCATACCGCGCACTGAACGTCTGCGCCGG
>Ga0214923_10002984_pt1 | contig 21718 bp, 21 predicted proteins | sample LL1510_MetaG_FD_177993 | JGI IMG/M metagenome (GOLD analysis project Ga0214923, IMG submission 177993) | Freshwater microbial communities from Lake Lanier, Atlanta, Georgia, United States - LL-1510 | ecosystem: Environmental > Aquatic > Freshwater > Lake | place: USA: Georgia | collected...
TGAAGGACCAGCAACTATGCATGGTGGAGCAACTCCAAATATGCTTACACTTTGTATGAAAAGAGTTGATAATAGCACTAAGTTAGATGTGTGGTTTGCTTTTACTTGTAAGGAATTGGCATAAATGGACTGGGAAGAAATTAGTAGGTAACTTTCATGGCTGATAATGTTTATTTGGGCAACCCCAACCTAAAAAGAGCAAATACTCAAATTGAGTTCACGGAAGAACAAATCATTGAGTTTTTAAAATGCAAAGAAGATCCCGTATATTTTGCCAGAAATTACATCAAGATTGTTACTCTTGATCATGGGTTACAACCATTCAGAATGTATCCGTTTCAGGAAAAACTAATCAGAAATTTTCATGAATACAGATTTAATATATGCAAGATGCCTCGTCAGACGGGTAAATCTACGACTTGCGTATCGTATCTATTACATTATGCAGTTTTTAATGATAATGTAAATATAGCCATCTTGGCGAACAAAGCATCTACAGCAAGAGATCTTCTCAATAGATTACAACTTGCCTATGAGAACTTACCTACATGGATGCAACAAGGTGTTATATCTTGGAATAAAGGTTCTTTGGAACTTGAAAATGGATCCAAAATATCATCAAACTCTACATCATCATCTGCTGTTCGTGGCGGATCTTATAATATCATATTTTTGGACGAATTTGCATTCATTCCAAATCACATTGCTGATGACTTCTTTGCGTCAGTTTATCCTACTATTTCTTCTGGGCAAAGCACAAAAGTAATCATTGTATCTACACCACGCGGTATGAATCATTTCTACCGTATGTGGCATGATGCTGAGAGGGGTAAAAACGAATATGTACCCACTGATGTACATTGGTCTGAAGTTCCTGGTAGAGACGATGCATGGAAGGCACAGACAATTGCAAACACTTCTGAACAACAGTTTAAAGTTGAGTTTGAATGTGAGTTTTTAGGATCCGTAAATACTCTTATTAATCCAGCAAAACTTAGAAATCTTGTTTATGAAGATCCAATAAAAAGAAATGCTGGTTTAGATGTATATGAGGAACCAAAAGAAGAACATAACTATTTGATGACAGTTGATGTTGCTCGTGGCATAGGCAATGATTATTCGGCATTTATTGTTTTTGATATTACAAACTTTCCATATAAAGTTGTAGCAAAATATAGAAATAATGAAATAAAGCCAATGCTATTTCCAAGCATTATTAATGAAGTTGCAAGGGGATATAATGATTGTTGGTTGTTAGTCGAAGTCAATGATATTGGAGATCAGGTATCTAATATTTTACATTTTGATTTGGAATATGATAATATTTTAATGTGTGCAATGAGAGGACGCGCTGGGCAAATTGTTGGATCTGGATTTAGTGGAAAAAAATCTCAACTTGGTGTGAGAATGACTGCGGCAGTTAAAAAGTTGGGGTGCTCTAACTTAAAGACTTTATTAGAAGATGATAAACTGTTAACAACTGACTATGACATTATATCAGAATTAACAACTTTTTCACAGAAGCATAACTCATTTGAAGCAGAAGAAGGATGTAATGATGATTTAGCAATGTGTCTTGTTATTTTTTCTTGGTTAGTTGCACAAGATTATTTCAAAGAAATGACGGATAATGATGTTCGCAAAAGAATCTATGAAGAACAAAAAAATCAAATAGAGCAAGATATGGCGCCATTTGGATTTATCTCAGATGGTATTAATGATATAAAGAGTTTTGTTGATGCTGATGGGGATAGATGGTATACGGATGAGTATGGTGATAGATCTTATATGTGGGATTACATTTAATGGACCTTGATCAACAGATTGAACTAGAACATTTATTATTTTTTGACAGAAAATGTAAAGTTTGTAGAAAAGTAAAAAACTTAATCGATGATTTTTATTTGACTAGAAAAAATAAAGGTCATTTTCCATCAGCATATTCTTATGAGTGTAAAGAATGTACAATAGAGAGAATTAAGAATACTAGAAAGAATAAGATTTTTTCGGTCGGATGGGAATATCCCGATTGGTAAATATGTTCATGTATTGTTTCCCCAATGAAAGAAGTCTTTTTCATAAATATTTCTAGAATAATTCTGGACTTGTAGGAGAATAAAAAAATGCCGCTAAACTTAGCATCTCCTGGAATTGTAGTAAGAGAGGTTGATTTAACACTAGGTAGGGTTAATACAGTTTCTGGTTCTGTTGGAGCAATTGTTGCACCATTTTCACAAGGACCAGTTTCTTATCCCGAAATTGTTAAAAATGAAAATGATCTTCTCAATATTTTTGGTCAACCATATCCAACTGATAAGCACTATGAACACTGGATGGTTGCTTCATCATATCTTACATATGGTGGAACATTGAGGGTTTTAAGAGCAGATGGACAACTGCTAAAAAATAGTTTTGTTGGGTCTGCTTCAAGTATTAAAATCAAAAGTGAGGAACATTATAATCAACTAGGATACGACGAAAATACTATTACAAATGTAACCTTTGCTGCAAGAAATCCAGGTTCTTGGGCAAACGGAATTAAAGTTGCAGTCATTGATGCGAAAGCGGACCAAATTTTAACAGGTATTTCTACAACAAATATTGCTGTTGGTTGTGGATTTACTTTTGCAATCCCATCAGGAACTATTCTTCCTGGTGTTGGATCAACAACTATTATTGATGGATATTTGAAAGGTGTAGTCACTGAAATTGGTTCTGGACAAATAGGAACTAAAATTGTAAGTCGTGTTTCTGCCGCAGGAACATCAACAGATGTTGATTATCAACCAACTGGTGTTTATGCAATATCCAATAGTGGAAACGTTGCAATCCATACTGCTGGGTATTCAACCCCATTTGCAACCAGATCATTTACTGGACAAAGAGATTGGTTTGGGCAGCAATACATTACACTAACAAATGGTTCCATTCAGTGGGATCAAATTTCAAATCGCCCATCAACTTCCTCATATACTACGGCAAGAAGTGGAAGATTTGATGAAGTTCACATTGTAGTCATTGATGATGCTGGAAACGTTACTGGAAATGCTGGAACTATTCTTGAAAAGCATCTATCACTTTCAAAAGCAACTGATGCGGAATATTCAGTTGGAAGTACATCCTATTGGAGAAAATATCTTGTAAATAACTCAAGATATATTTTTGGTGGTTCACAACCAGCAGGAACTGTAGTAACAGGATTTGATCCAGCAGGTGCATCAACATTTACTCTGAATGCTGATACTGGATGGGATCAAGATTCTTCTGGAACTATATTTGCAGGAACTGGATCTAATACTTATACTTTGGCAGGTGGAAAAAACTATAATGGGGGGACAGATTTAACTGTAACTGGATCTCTTTATTCTGGTTTAGAAGACATTCAAAGTGGATATATTACTTTTGAAAATACAGAAAAGTACAAGATAGATTTCATTTTAATGGGATCTGCAAACTATCCAAAAGAACAAGCCCAGGCACTTGCAAACAAGTGCATTTCCACAGCAGAAATAAGAAAAGATGCAATTGCATTTATTTCTCCATATCGCCAAGCATTCTTGAACGATTCATCAGTTGGAACTGTTACAGTAAATTCTGACGATCAAATCACTGATAATCTAATCAGTTTCTATTCTCCGATTACATCCACAACTTATGGAGTTTTTGACAGTGGATACAAATACATGTATGATAGATTTAATGATACTTTCCGATATGTTCCTTTAAATGGAGATATTGCTGGATGTTGTGCCAGAAATGATATTAATCAGTTCCCATGGTTTTCACCTGCTGGAACTTCTAGAGGTACAATCTTAAATGCAGTAAAACTTCCATTCAATCCATCAAAAACTCAAAGAGATAGACTCTATTCAAACAGAATTAATCCAGTTATTCTTTCACCTGGATCTGGGATAATTTTATTTGGAGACAAGACTGGTTATGCAAAATCATCAGCATTTGATCGAATCAATGTTCGTAGATTGTTCGTTTATCTTGAAAATGCAATTTCTGCTGCAGCAAAAGATCAACTATTTGAGTTTAACGATGAAATCACCAGAACAAACTTTGTAAATATTATTGAACCATTCCTCCGTGATGTTCAATCCAAGAGAGGAATCTATGATTATGTTGTTATTTGTGATGAAACAAATAATACTGCTGCTGTGATTGATAATAACGAGTTTGTTGCTGACATTTATATAAAACCAGCAAGATCGATTAACTTTATCGGTCTAACCTTCATAGCCACCAGAACTGGTGTTGCTTTTGAAGAAGTAATTGGAAAAGTTTAATTTACTTAGAGGTTAAAACAAATGGCAACCAGAAATCAATTAAATCCACCCCCTTTAAGAAAGATTACCGACTTCAAGAGTAAGCTTACTGGTGGTGGTGCTCGTTCAAACCTTTTTGAGGTTGTTCTTTCATTCCCAGATGCTGCTAAAGCAGATGCTGTAGTTCTTGATAAAGCAAGATTTTTGGTAAAAGGTGCAAACCTTCCTGCCTCGAATGTTGCACAAATCGAAGTTCCTTTTAGAGGAAGAGTTTTAAAAATTGCTGGGGACAGAACTTTTGATTCTTGGACAGTAACTGTTATTAACGATACCGATTTTGCAATTCGTTCTGCTTTTGAGAACTGGATGAATAAAATCAATAGAGTTTCTGATAATACTGGGTTAACAAACCCAGCATTATATCAAGCAGATGCATATGTCTATCAACTTGATCGTAGTGGAGAAACTTTAAGAGCATATCATTTTTATGATGTTTTCCCAACACAAGTAAGTATGATTGATCTCTCATATGATTCTCAAGGTATTCAAGAGTTTACTGTTGAACTTCAAGTTCAGTGGTGGGAAGCAATCAAAGGTAATGCTGCAGTAGCAGGTGGAGAGGATATCAACTAAATAGTATAATAACAGGTAAATAGATTTTACTATGGCAAAACTTTTTGGATTTTCTATTGAAGACCAAGTCCAAAAATCACCTACAATATTATCCCCCGTCCCCGAAACTAACGAGGACGGGGTTGATAATTTTATTGCCAGTGGTTTTTATGGTCAATATCTTGATATTGAAGGCGTATATAGATCAGAACATGATTTAATTAAAAGATACCGTGAGATGGCAATACACCCAGAGTGTGATAATGCCATCGAAGATGTTGTTAACGAAGCTTTGGTAAGTGACTTATATGATTCTCCAGTTGAGATAGAACTATCAAATTTAAATGCGAGTGATCAGTTAAAGAAAAGAATAAGAAACGAGTTTAAATATATCAAAGAAATAATGGATTTTGACAGAAAATGTCATGAAATCTTTAGGAACTGGTATGTTGATGGGAGACTATATTATTTAAAAGTTATCGATGTTAAGAATCCTCAACTTGGTATCCAGGAGTTGAGGTATATTGATCCCATGAAAATGAGATATATTCGTCAGGAGAAAAAAGATCCAAATAGAAGAGAAATTTTTAATATCGCAGCAGATACTAAAGAAACTCAAAGGTCATTAAATATTGAACTTGAAGAATATTATACATATACACCAACACCAAATTATCCAACAGGAATGATATCAGGTGCTGGTGGACAAAAGGCGATTAAAATTGCAAAAGATTCAATCACATACTGCACTTCTGGATTAGTAGATAGAAATAAAGGAACTGTTCTTTCATATTTGCATAAAGCAATTAAAGCTCTCAATCAACTTCGTATGATTGAAGATTCTCTTGTAATTTATCGTTTATCCAGAGCACCAGAACGTCGTATTTTTTATATTGATGTTGGCAATCTTCCAAAAGTAAAGGCAGAGCAATATCTCAAGGATGTTATGAATCGTTATCGTAACAAACTTGTATATGTTGCCAACACTGGTGAAGTCCGTGATGATCGTAAGTTTATGAGTATGATGGAAGATTTTTGGCTTCCAAGAAGAGAGGGTGGAAGAGGAACAGAAATTACAACTCTTCCTGGTGGACAAAATCTTGGAGAACTTGCCGACATTGAATATTTTCAAAAGAAACTTTATAGGGCATTGGGAGTTCCAGAATCAAGAATTGCTGGAGATGGTGGATTTAATCTTGGTCGTTCATCAGAAATTTTGAGAGATGAACTTAAGTTTTCTAAGTTTGTTGGGCGCTTAAGAAAACGATTTTCTCAAATGTTCAATGACATGTTGAGAACGCAATTGATTCTCAAAAACATCGTATCTCCCGAAGATTGGGAAGTAATGAGTGATCATATTCAGTATGATTTTCTTTATGATAACCAGTTTGCCGAACTAAAAGAGACTGAACTTTTACAAAACAGACTTGGAATCTTAGCAACGATTGAATCTTATATTGGAAAATATTATTCAAACGAATATGTGAGAAAAAGGATTCTTCGGCAGACGGATACTGAAATAATTGATATCAACGAACAAATTAAAAATGAGATTAAAAAGGGAATAATACCAAACCCTTCATCCACTGATCCTATTACAGGTCAGCCCTTACCACCAACATCTCCAGAAGGAACTGGATATGGAACTGAAGGAATGGGTCAAAATGGAATGAATATGGGAGAAGTTCCACAAGAACCAACTCTAAACCAGCAGTCCACTGATCTAGATGCTCAGATGCAAAAAGATGCCAAGAAATCCGAAATATAAATAAAAGATAGACATATATCTAAATTTTATGGAAGAAATTATCGATTTGATTGCAACAGATTCTTCTCCTGCAAATATTTCAGACAAAATTAAACAAGTGTTATTTGCAAAATCAGCAGAAAAAATCGAACTTGCAAAACCAGTAGTTGCTTCATCAATGTTTGATGAAGTAGAAGAGGTAGAGGATCAAGAATAATGGCTATCAAAGTTATTCAAGATACAGTTATTCCTAGACTTGCGCCATCTATAGGTGTTGCTACAACTAGTGTTCCGATTGTTTTGAGAACTGGATATTTGAGAATTACAATTGGATCCACTACTGGAAGTTCTGGAGGATATGTTTCTATCGGAACAAATCCAGTTGCAACACAAGATAGCTATCATATTACATCATACAGTGTAGATATTCTTAAAGAAACTTTGAGAAATCAAAGAATAATAGGAATCACTACTGGAACAACAACAACAATAAATTTTGGCGAAAATAATGGTAATACATTTGACATAAAAGATTATGTATCAATTACTGGTGCAACAACAGCAGGTATCAATACTTCTCATGTGCCAATTATTTCAATGACTGAGAATGGAATTACAATCGCACATAATAGTTCATCTGTTGTTTCTCCAGTTATAGGTAATGGTATTGTTTCGAGAAGTGTAAAAGTTTCTTGCTTGACCTATGAGCCAGATACATTCTTCAATATTGCAGAAGTCGTTTCTCTAGTATCAGAATAAAATGAAACTCATCACAGAAGAAGTACAACAAGTTAAGTTTATCACCGAAGGAAAAGGTACTAATAAAAAAATGTTTATTGAAGGTATTTTCCTTCAAGGAGACATTTGCAATCGTAATGGAAGAATGTATCCTATGTCAACTCTTGCAAAAGAGGTAAACAGATACAATGAAGCATTTGTTTCCAAAGGTCGTGCTCTTGGAGAACTTGGTCATCCTGAGGGACCTACTGTTAATCTTGATCGTGTTTCTCATAAAATTGTTTCTCTTACTTGTGAGGGAACTAACTTCAGGGGTAAGGCACAACTTTTAGAAACTCCAATGGGTAAGATTGCAAAATCTCTTATTGGTGAAGGAGTTTGTCTTGGTGTTTCTTCTCGTGGTGTTGGATCTCTTCAGATGACTAATGAAGGACATAAAGTAGTTGGTCCCGATTTTATGTTAGCAACTGCTGCTGATATTGTTGCAGATCCTTCTGCTCCCGATGCCTTTATTTCTGGAATTATGGAAGGTAAGGAATGGGTTTGGGAAGGTGGAATTCTTCGTGAAAAACTTGCCAAACAAACTAAGCGCAGAATTAATACTTTAGTAGATGAAAGAACACTTCAGGAACATAAGGTTGAATTGTTTCAGGAATTTCTTTCAAATCTTTGATTTAATAAATAAATATAGATTATAACACAATCAAACAAATGTCCGTTGGTAGAAATTTACAAGAAATGGAAAACGTAGTAACCAAAGGAGCTGCAGCTGCCGAACCAATGCACAACTTGTCTACAGGAATTGCTCCTGGGCAAACTGGAACTTGGGAAGATCTGGGCGGTCCTACTGTAGACAACTATCGTCCAGATGACGATTCAGCAAAACTAAACACTCCTGCAGTAACTTTAGCACAAGTTAAAAATGTTGTTAATGCTAAGGCAGCAGCAGCAGAACCTCCATCTAATACTTCTATGCGTAAAGAAGACTCCGATTATGATGAAGATGAGGAACTTCTAGAAGCATCTAAGAAAGAGGGGGATGATGAAGAGGACGAAGCAGGTAAAAAGAAATCTAACAAAAGAGTAATGAAAGCGTCATACATGAAGAAAGATTCTAAAGAGGACGAAGAGGACGAAGAGGACGAAGAGGACGAAGAGGACGAAGAGGACGAAGAGGATGAAGAGGATGAAGAGGACGAAGCAGGTAAAAAGAAATCTAAGAAAAGAAGAATGAAAGCATCATACATGAAAAAAGGTTCTAAAGATGATGACGACGATGATGACGATGATGATGAAGAAGATGAATCTGGTTATGGTAAAAAAATGGAAGAAGAGTTTAACATTGAAGAAGATGTTAATGCTCTTCTAGCAGGTGAAGAACTATCTGAAGAGTTTCAAGAAAAGGCACGTACAATCTTTGAAGCTGCTATTCGTTCAAAGGTTGAACAAATCAAAGAATCTCTTCATTCTTCATATGAAGAAGCACTTATAGAGGAGATTGAATTAATCAAGGAAGACTTGGTTGATAGAGTCGATACTTATCTTGAGTATGTTGCTGATGAGTGGTTCTCTGAGAATGTACTCGCAGTTGAGCACGGTCTTAAGACCGAAATGACCGAGAGCTTCCTCTCGGGCATGAAGCAACTTTTTGAAGATCATTATGTAACTGTTCCTGAAGATAGATATGATGTAATCGAAAGCATGGTAGATAAACTTGATGAAATGGAAGAAAAACTCAACGAGCAAATTTCAAGAAATGTTGCTCTTAATAGAAGATTAGCCGAGTCGGTTGCTGATGTAATCTTTGCAGATGTCGCTGAGGGTCTTGCACTTTCTCAGAAGGACAAACTCGCTTCTCTTGCCGAAAATGTTGAGTTTGATGGTGAAGCAGAATATCGTGAGAAACTAGTAATGTTGAGAAATTCTTATTTCCCAATCAGTGCTAGTACTCCAAGAGATAACTCTGAAAACTTGTCTGAAAGCACAGATGTTCAAAATCAACCACAAGTTGGCAGCATCATGGAAGCTTATCTTCAGACTCTTAGTAGAGTTGCCAAAAAGTGATTTTTAGATCATAAATTCAAACAACAACACGTTTTTAAAAAGAGGTAAAACAAATGCAAATGTTCAATGCGGAATATTTGCAGGAGAAGTGGGCACCAATCCTTGACTATGAGGGTCTTGATTCAATCAAAGATTCACATCGTAGAGCGGTAACTGCTATCCTGCTAGAAAACCAAGAGAAAGAACTACGTGAAGAGAGTTCTTTCCTCTCAGAAGCTCCAACTGTAAATACTTTTTCAAGCACAGGAACTGCAGGTTTCTCTGCTGGTGCTTCTTCACCAGTTGCTGGTTTCGATCCTGTTCTAATCAGCCTTATCCGTCGTGCAATGCCTAACTTGGTCGCTTATGACCTTGCTGGTGTTCAACCAATGAACGGACCTACTGGTCTTATCTTTGCGATGCGTTCTAAGTATAAGACCATGAATGGAACTGAAGCTCTGTTCAACGAAGCTGATACTGCATTCTCAGGTCAGAGTAGCGCACAAAACCTCACCAGTGGATTCACTAGCGGTTCTGTTGGTCTTGGTACAACTACTCAGCGTGGTACTAACCCAGGTCTTCTGAACCCAGAATCGGGACAAACCGCAACGACCTACAACGTAGGCGAAGGTATGCGTACCGATGACGCAGAAAATCTAGGTGGCGGTGCTGGTGCTGGTGACCAGTTTAACGAAATGGCATTCTCAATTGAGAAAGTCACCGTTACTGCTAAGTCAAGAGCACTCAAAGCAGAATACACTCTAGAACTCGCACAAGACCTAAAAGCAATCCATGGTTTGAATGCTGAGGCTGAACTCGCAAACATTCTCTCAACTGAGATTCTTGCTGAAATCAATCGTGAAGTTATCCGTACCATCTATAATGTTGCTGAGTCTGGTGCTCAGGCAAACACTGCTTCTGCAGGTATCTTCGATCTAGACGTCGACTCCAACGGTCGTTGGTCGGTTGAGAAGTTCAAGGGTCTTATTTTCCAAATCGAGCGCGATGCTAACGCAATCGCACAAAGAACTCGTAGAGGGAAGGGTAACATGATCCTCTGCTCTGCTGACGTTGCTTCGGCACTCACCATGGCAGGTGTTCTTGATTACACCCCTGCACTCAACGCTAACCTCAACGTTGATGATACTGGCAACACTTTTGCTGGTGTTCTGCAAGGTAAGTATCGTGTTTATATCGATCCTTATTCGGCAAACGTTTCTGCTAACCAATACTATGTTGTTGGTTATAAGGGTTCTTCACCATATGATGCAGGTTTATTCTACTGCCCATACGTTCCTCTCCAAATGGTTCGTGCTGTTGGTCAGGACACCTTCCAGCCTAAGATCGGCTTCAAGACCAGATATGGTCTTGTTGCTAACCCATTCGCTGAAGGAACTACCGTTGGTGCAGGTCGCCTCCAGATGAACTCCAACCGTTACTACAGAAGAGTACGTGTTGACAACCTAATGTGAGTTATATTCACATATTCTCTGGGGTGCTCAGGCACCCCTTTTTTTTATCTAAATAAAAATAAAAAAAATGAAAAGTTTTAAGGAGTTTATATCTGAGGCAATTCCTTTTGCTGTTGTTGGACAAGTAAGTTCTTATGGTCCAGGATTATATGGAAATAAAACCGCTAGTGGATCAGTATTAACTCCTCAGAGTAGAGGAATTGCCAGTAAAACTTTACCACTTGGTAGCGATGTTAAAATAACTGATCCAAAAACTGGAAAAAGTGTTACAACCAAAGTAATTGATAGAGGTCCATATGTAGGAGATCGTCAGGCCGATTTAACTACACAGACAACCAAAGATCTTGGATATAAAGATTATAAACAGTTTGGTGTTAAAGATATGGATGTAAGTCTTTTAGCAAAAACCAAACCTTCATTTCCAACAACACAAAGTAAAGGTTTAATGTACGGAAAGTATTGAAATGACACGATCACCTTTTACCAACCAAATAGAAAATAGAAATTTCCTATCTCCCATTGGTTTTAAGTTCACATTATCGAAAGAACCAAAATCTGTTTTCTTTTGTAATAGTGCTAGAATACCAGAGATTAGTTTGCCAACAAATACACAACCATCATATCTAAAAGATATTGATATTCCTGGAGAAAAACTTTCTTATGGTGATTTATCAATTAGGTTTTTAGTTGATGAAGATATGAGTAACTATATGTCTATTCATAACTGGTTAACTGGACTTGGATATCCAGAATCAACATCAGAATACAGAAATTTAATTACTCAAGATGATATTAGAGATCCAAAAAAAGCATTTAGTGATGGAACTCTTCACATTTTGAACAGTAGCTTTAGGGACAATGCTCTTGTCAGATTCAAAGATTTATTTCCAGTTTCATTAACATCTTTAGAGTTTGATGCAACTCAATCTGATATTCAGTACTTTACAGCAGACGTATCTTTCAAGTATACTATTTACAATATAACAGGAACAAACGGAAAACCTTTATGAATCTTGATGAAATTCAGGAGATGTGGCAGAGAGATTCTGTCATCGATCCTGACAACTTACATGATGAATCTTTAAAAATTCCCCAATTACATTCCAAATATTATACCATCTATAATACGATTACCTTATTACGCGAAAAGGCAAGAGAATCTTACAATAGAGTGCGTTTAGAACGCTATAATTACTACACAGGAAAGGCACCAGCAGAAGCTTATGTAGAAGAACCATTTCCGTATAAGGTAAGGGAAAAGGATGCCATAGAGAGGTATATGAGTGCCGATGAAAGACTTTCTAAAATTGATTTGAAGATAAGATACTATGATATTATGCTCAAGTTTTTAGAAGAAATTATTAAGACCGTTTCTAACAGAACTTATCAAATCAAGAATAGTATTGAATTTATGAGATTTCAGGCTGGATATGGAGGTCCTTAGTTGATGAGATAAATATTTGTATCGAAATGATATAAAATATGAGTCATTTGACTATATCAAAAAAGAACGAAGTATATTTGCATATCAAAGCGGAACCTCATATCTATTATGAATTAAGGGACGCATTTCAATTTGAAGTTCCAAATGCAAAGTTTGCTCCTGCTTATAAAAATAAATGGTGGGATGGTCGCATATATTTGTTTAATGTGGATACAAGAGAGATTTATGTTGGACTTTTAGATAAAATTATCAAATTTTGTGAGGATCACGGATATACATATGAGTTCGCAAATAATAAGTTTTATGGTCTTCCCTTTGAGGTAAATGAGAATATTTCAAAGGAAGGTGTAAAAGATTATATGGATGCAATCAGTAGACACGCCCCACGCGATTACCAAGTTGAGGGAGTATACGACGCCTTGCGACATAATCGAAAGTTATTGATATCTCCAACTGCTTCTGGAAAGTCATTAATGATATATTCTGTTGTGAGATATTATGTTGAGAAAGGACAAAATACTCTGATAGTCGTTCCGACGACATCCCTTGTAGAACAAATGTATAAAGATTTTGCAGATTATGGATGGGATGTTGGTTCATACTGCCACAAAATCTACGCTGGAAAAGAAAGAGAAACTGATTCTCAAGTCATTATTACCACCTGGCAAAGCATTTACAAATTGCCTAAGCAGTATTTTGCAAGATTTAATGTAGTCGTAGGAGATGAAGCACACCAGTTTAAATCCAAATCATTAATATCTATAATGACTAAACTTTGTGATGCAAAATATCGTTTTGGATTTACTGGAACACTTGACGGAAGTCAGACTCATAAATGGGTTTTAGAGGGATTATTTGGACCTTCTTATAAGATTATTAAAACAGATGAACTGATGCAAAAAGGTCATCTTGCTAAGTTAGATATTAAAATACTTTTATTAAAACACCCGCCAAATAAGTTTGAAATATTTGAAGATGAGATTCAATACATTATTAATCATTCAAAAAGAAATAACTTTATTAAAAATCTTGCTCTTGATCTTAAGGGAAATACTTTAATTCTTTTCTCAAGAGTCGAAGGTCATGGACAACCATTATATGAACTCATAAATAGTAGCAAACTTGATAATCGTCATGTATTTTTTATTCATGGTGGAGTAGAAACTGAAGAAAGAGAAAGAGTTCGTGAAATAACTGAAAAGGAAAATAATGCTATCATCGTTGCTTCTTACGGTACTTTTTCTACTGGTATTAACATCAGAAATCTACATAATGTGGTCTTTGCTTCCCCTAGTAAATCAAGAATCAGAAATCTCCAATCTATCGGAAGAGTTCTCAGAAAAGGAGAAAACAAAGTAAAAGCAACTTTATATGACATTGCCGATGATATCAGTTATAAATCAAGAAAAAATTATACACTCAATCACTTAATCGAAAGAATTAAAATTTATAACGAAGAAAATTTTAACTATGATATTGTAAACATACCACTTAAAAACTAATGGGAGAAGAGTTTTACGCAGCAATAAAACTAGTTACAGGAGAAGAAGTCTTCTCAATCGTTTGTGTCGATGAGAATGATGGAGATCCTATCATTATTCTTCAAAATCCTGTCATTATGAAAGTCGTCACAAATCATATTGGGCAATATGTAAAGATAAAGCCCTGGATGGAAATACCTTCTGATGAAATGTTTGTAGTCAAATATGACAAGATTGTGACTATGACAGAAATCAAAGAGGGGAAAATGATTTCATTCTATGAAAGATATTTAAATGATCATGATGTAGATATTGAAATAGATGGTAAAGTTAAAATATCTGATAAAATGGGATTTATATCGACAGTAGAAGATGCTCGCAAGAATCTTGAAAGAATCTTTAATAATATTAATGAAAGTTAAACTATTATCTTAAACGGGAACAAACAGATTCTACTTGTATTTTTGAATATTGTCAAGCCCTTAAAGTATGTTATAATAAACATAACAAATATTTATTTACAAAGACCGATGTTATGCCCAAAAAGAAATCAGAACATTATGTAAACAACAAAGAGTTACTTGAAGCATTAATTGTTTATAGAACTAAAGTTGAAGCATCATATTTAAAGAAATACGATAAAGATTTAAAAAAGCAACCCAAAGAAGAGCGAGCAAAGCACTGGGAAGGTAAACCATCCATTTCTAACTATCTGGGCGAGTGCTTTCTTAAAATCGCCACGCATCTTTCATATAAACCGAACTTTGTTAACTATATGTTTCGGGATGATATGATTTCTGATGGTATTGAAAACTGCGTTCAATATATTCATAACTTTGACCCCGCAAAGTCAACTAATCCATTTGCTTATTTTACTCAAATCATTCATTATGCTTTTCTTCGTCGTATTCAGAAAGAGAAAAAACAACTAGAAATCAAGACCAAGATCATTGAACGCACTGGTTTTGATGAGGTTATGGTTGTTGATGATAGCTTGCTTTCTGGCAGTAGTTCGGACTATAATAGCATTAAAGATAACATCTCTTATAGAAATAATCGATGAAGATTGCTATTCTGACGGACACCCACTATGGGGCAAGAAAAGGTTCAAAATATATTCATGATTATTTTGAACTGTTTTATAGTGAAGTGTTTTTTCCTGCTCTTAAAAAATATGGGATAGAAGTAGTTATTCATATGGGTGATACTTTTGATAGTCGTAGATCAATTGATTATCAAAGTCTTGAATGGGCAAAAAGAGTTGTATTTGAACCTTTGCAAGATTATGAGGTTCATATGATTGTTGGTAATCATGATTGTTACTACAAGAATACCAATAGTGTTAACTCTCCAAGTTTGCTTCTTCAAACTTATCCAAATATTAAAACTTATAGTTCCCCACAAACTATTAAAGTTGGTGATTTAGATATTTTAATGGTTCCTTGGATTTGTAGCGAGAACTATGATGAAACTTTAAAGCAGATTAAAAAGACCAAAGCAAAAGTTGCGATGGGTCATCTTGAACTTCAAGGGTTTCTTGTAAATCGAAACCTGATTATGGAAGAGCACGGAACTGACCCTAAAGTTTTTGATAAGTTTGATAAAGTATTTTCTGGTCATTATCATACTCGTTCAAATAATGGGAAGATTTTCTATTTGGGAAATCCTTATGAAATGTTTTGGACTGATGTGAATGATACAAGAGGATTTCATATTTTTGATACGGAAACCCTTACCCATACACCAGTTAATAATCCTCATAAATTATTTTTTAACATTTATTATGAAGATACTCCATATCAGTTATTTGATGCATCGGAATATGAGAATAAGATTGTAAGAGTGATTGTTCGTAAAAAATCTAGACCAAAGGATTTTGAAAGGTTTATTGATAAGTTATATACTGCTGGTATTCAAGAACTTAAGATTGTTGAAAACTTTGAAATACAAGAAAGTGAAGAATTTGAAATTGATGAAGAAGAAAATACACTTTCTATTTTGAATAGATATATTGATGAGTCTGATTTTAATTTAGACAAAAACCTAATTAAAGGAATCTTTCAAGATTTATATAAACAAGCTTGCGAAGTCGAATAATGTATCTTCTTACTCTTAAAGATCAAAAAGAAGATGGTGCTTATGCCGTTCAAAATCGATACGGTGAGAAAGTTCTTTTTCTTTTTGAGGAGGAAGATGATGCGGTTAGATATGCCTTAATGCTTAAGGATCAAGAAGAATCAGAAATGGATGTAGTAGAAGTTGATGATGCACTTGCCATAATGACTTGTAAGAGGTATAATTACAAGTATGCTGTGGTAACTCCCAACGATATCGTGATACCCCCTAAGAATGCTAGTATTTCACAAGATTAAATGGAAAAACTTCCTCTCCACAGGAAATCAATGGACGGAAGTTGATTTTGAAAAACATTGTATTAATTTGATTATTGGAACAAACGGCGCTGGTAAATCGACAATTCTGGATGCACTTACGTTTGTTCTTTTTAATAAACCTTTTCGTAAGATTAATAAATCTCAACTAGTCAATACAACGAACGAAAAGGACTGTGTTGTTGAGATTGAGTTCTCTATCAATAGTAGAGATTATTTGGTTCGTCGCGGAATCAAACCAAATATTTTTGATATTGAAGTAAATGGATCTCCCCTTCATAAGGAAGCAGATGATCGAGCAAATCAAAGAATCTTAGAAGATAATATTTTAAAAGTTAACTATAAATCTTTTACTCAAATTGTGATTTTGGGTTCAAGTACTTTTGTTCCCTTTATGCAACTTACGACTGCAAATCGTCGTGAAGTGATCGAAGATCTCTTGGATATTCGCATTTTTTCTGCAATGAATAATCTGATTAAAGATAAGATTCGTGAGAAAAAAGATCAAATTAAATCTCTTGATCTTAAGAAAAATAATCTTAAGGACAAAATAAAAATGCAGCAAGAGTTTATTGAAGAACTTGAAAATCGTGGTAATGCCAATATAAATGCAAATAAAGAAAAGATTGCCAATTTAGATAAAGAAGTTGGTATTTATATGGTGGAAAATGCCATGACAGAAGAGCAGATTTTTACTTTTACTAAAGAGCAAGAGGAAGTGATTGGTGCTGATGATAAGTTAGTAAAACTCAACAATCTTAAAGGTAAAATTTCTCAGAAAGTATTAGTCATTACGAAAGAGCATAAGTTTTTTACTGAGAATACGGTCTGCCCCACTTGTACTCAGACTATTGAGGAAGAGTTTCGGTTAAATAGAATTACAGACGCTCAAAATAAAGCAAAGGAACTCCAGAAAGGTTTTCAAGAACTTGAGGAGACTATCAAGTTAGAACAGGAACGAGAGCGTCAATTCACAGTTCTATCTAAGGAGATTACGAAACTCAATCATGAGATTTCTCAAAACAATACTCGGATTTCCCTCAACCAGAGACAAATACGAGACCTTGAATCTGAAATTCAAACTATTACCCAAAACCTTGCAAACAGAAATACTGAGCATGAGAAGTTAGAAGAATTTCAAACCAATCTCCAAAAAACATTCGAAGACCTTTCAAAGAAAAAAGAAGAAATAGTTTATTACGATTTTGCCTATTCCTTACTCAAGGACGATGGCGTTAAAACGAAGATCATTAAGAAATATCTTCCGTTCATAAATCAACAGGTAAATCGTTATCTTCAAATGATGGATTTTTATATTAATTTTCATCTCGATGAAGAGTTTAATGAAACGGTAAAATCACCCATTCACGAAGATTTCTCATACTCCTCTTTTTCTGAAGGAGAAAAGGCAAGAATTGATTTGAGTTTGTTGTTTGCTTGGCGCGAAATTGCAAGAGTCAAAAATTCAGTAAATTGTAATATTCTTTTATTTGATGAAGTTTTTGACTCTTCTCTTGATGGTTTTGGTGCGGATGAATTTTTAAAAATTATTAGATATGTTGTTAAGGATACTAATGTTTTTGTAATTTCTCACAAAACAGATCTTCAGGATAAGTTTGATTCTACAATTAAATTTGAAAAGAAAAATGGGTTTTCATATAAGACAGAATTATAGGATACTTTCTAAACTGGACTTCTTGACTTCTGTAAATATAGATAGTAGTGTGTCCTCACAAGCACAAGACGAATGAACACCCCAAACTGGCAACACCACTCTAAAAAGGAGCAGAAGCGGAAACTCAAACCACAAGCACTCCGACAAGCAAAGGCACGTCGCCAAGCACTCAAGAAGCGTCTCCAAACGGGGACGCTTCTTATTTTATAAATAACTAAAAAGTTTTAAAAAAATGAGAGATCAAGAAATTATCGGACTTTGGGAAGCTTACCAACAAGTTCATTCTCAAGTAGAAGAAGTAGAACAACTTGATGAAGATGATGCATACGATAGAAATCGTAGAAGAGCAGCACAAAGGGCACAAGCAAGAAACGAAGCAAGAGCAAGGGGACAAACTGGTTCTGTTCCTGGCGTAGGTTATGTATCTCCTAGACCAGAAAGAGCAACTTATACTGATTCTGCTGGTGTTGTAAGACATCATACTGGTGCTAGAATGCCTAAAAAAGAAGATCAAACAGAATCATACGATTTCTTTAACTATCTCCTAGAATACCTAGTTGCCGAAGGTTATGCTAATACCAACAAGGCAGCTCTTGCTATTATGGCAAATATGAGTGAAGAGTGGAAGCAGAGTATTGTTGAGGGTATGTTTGATTTTCTTCCAAAATCAAACATTAGTTCTCCTGGAATGTATGGAAAAAACACCGTTCTCTCTATGAAAAAGGGTGTTGAGGGAGTATCCGACAAAACTAAACCTGGCACATTTACTAAACAACCAGGTGGTTGGGATACAACAGATGCTAATAGATATAGTGATGAAAAAATCAAGCAAGGTGCTGAATCTGGTGGTGTAAATCTCGCTAATCGCAGAACAAACCCAAACAGAATACAATAATAACCACTTCTCAAACTGGCACACTAGAGGGTTTCATCACCCTCTTTTTTTGTATGATGGTTCTATACGAATCAAACTAATGCCCTTCAATCACGAAATCAAGTCTCAACTCGCCAAGCTTCTTGCCACCGAAGACATCATAGTTGAACATAAAAAAGTAGAAACTGCCTGCTTTAATGTTCATACTCGTGTTCTGACTCTGCCGATGTGGGAAAAGGCAAGTGATAATATCTATACGATGCTCGTCCTTCATGAAATTTCCCATTCTTTGTGGACCCCCGATATTGATTGGACTAAAGATTATAAAATTCCAGGACAATTTGTAAATATTGTAGAAGACGCTCGTATTGAAAAACTTTGTAAAAGGAAGTATCCAGGTTCTCCTAAAAGTTTTTACGCTGGTTATAAGGAACTTGCCGATAACGATTTCTTCCAAATCAAAGACGATAAACTAGAAACTTATAATCTTGCTGACCGTGCAAACCTGTGGTTCAAGATTGGCAACTATATTGATATTCCTATTGAGCGTGGCGAAGAGACTGAAATCATCAATTTGATTGCCAACACTGAAACCTTTGCTGATGTCCTGGTGGCAGCAGAAGCACTCTATAAGTATTGTAAGCGAGCACAACAAGAACAAGTAAAAACCAACCTGGATAACCTGGAAGCACAACAAAGTGGTGCTGATAATCAACCTGCTTCTGATTTCACCGACCAGCAGGAAGGTGATAACGACCAACCCAAGTCAAATTCTTCCGAAGGATCCGCTTCTAATGAAACCACCCCCAAAATGAGTGAAACTACCCCAGAAATGGGTGGTGGTGAGAAGAATAAAGATCCTGAAGTGAAGACGATGGACTCTCTGGAAGAGGCACTGAAAGAACTTATCAATAATAGTGGTCCTGAAAATGTTTATTTGGAACTGCCTAAACTTGACCTGAAAAAAGTGATCGTTCCGAATGTTGATATTCATTCTCGGTGTAAAGAATCTTGGGATTCTTATTCGGAAAATACTGAATATAAGTATGAAGATCTTTTTGGTGAGGTGGATAATCAGTTTGTAGAGTTCAAGCGTTCAGTGCAAAAGGAAGTCAACTATCTAGTCAAAGAGTTTGAGTGTCGCAAGGCAGCAGACTCCTATGCCCGTGCTACAACTGCCCGCACTGGTGTTCTGGATTGCACCAAACTTCATACCTACAAATACAATGAAGATCTTTTCAAAAAGGTTACAACTCTTGCTGATGGTAAGAATCATGGTCTGATATTTGTTTTGGACTGGTCTGGTTCAATGGGTAATGTAATGCTTGATACTGTTAAGCAACTCTTTAATCTTGTCTGGTTCTGCAAAAAAGTTGCAATTCCGTTTGAGGTTTATGCTTTCACAACTGACTATCCTCGTGTTTCTTATGATGATAATAGTAAAGCAAATTTTCGGGAACTTGCCTATGAGAAAAAAGATGGACTGATTCAGGTTGGTGAGTGGTTTTCGATGATGAATCTCTTAACTAGTCAAGTAAATGTCAAAACTTTGGAAGAACAAATGAAGAATATCTTTCGCCTTGCCTATTCTTTTGGTCGTAATTTTTATTCCCGTTACCCTATTCCTTTGGGTCTTTCTCTTTCGGGCACTCCTTTGAATGAAGCACTCATTTCTCTTCATCAAATTTTGCCTAAGTTCCAGAAAGAGAATAAACTCCAAAAAGTTCAGTGTGTGATTCTGACTGACGGTGAAGCGTGTGGTATTAAGTATCATCGTGAAGTCAGGCGTCATTGGGAAGATGGTCCTTATTTGGGAACTTCTCATATTGGTCCTAATGCTTTTATTCGAGACCGAAATACTGGAAATACTTATTCTTGTGATGTTGATTGGTGGGAGTTTACTGACCTTCTCCTTCATAATCTGAGGGATAACTTTATCAATATTAACTTCATTGGTATTCGTGTTCTAGAATCCCGTGATGCTAACAATTTTATTCGTCGTTATTGTGGGTATTATGGTCCAGAACACGACAAGGTGATGGGTTCTTGGAAAAAAGAAAAGGCATTTACCATCAAGAAGTCTGGATATCATTCATACTTTGGTCTTTCTGCAAACGTCTTATCTCAGGATACTGAGTTTGATGTTGCTGAGGATGCTTCTAAGGCACAAATCAAATCTGCTTTTGTAAAGAGTCTTAAATCTAAAAAAATGAACAAAAAGATTCTTGGGGAGTTTATGGAACTTGTCGCCTGATCCACTTTCCAAACTGTCACGGGGGGTACTTGAATGCCCCCTCTTTTTCTTGTATAATAACTTCAGTTAACAAACACACCTAACTACATTATGCCTCGCAAGTCTGCTGTGAACGACGCCCAAATGATTGAGTCCATTAAAGAACTGTATGGTTCAGAAGTCACCACTGGTGACCTCAAGGGTTTCTGTGCTTCTCGTGGTCTGAACTATCAGACCGTAACCCGCCGCTTGGAACAATATAAGACTTCTCGTGGTCGTTGGAATCTTGAAGTTACCCAACAAAAAGTAGAAGAAATCGAACGTACTTTTCAAGCTCCTGCTGTGATTCCTCCTGTAGAACAAACACTGATTCCTGAAAAAGATGATACCTTCGTCAAGTTTGGTAACTTTAACGATATTAAAAAAATTATTTCTTCCAATCTTTTTTATCCGACGTTCATTACGGGTCTTTCGGGTAATGGTAAAACGTTTAGTGTGGAGCAAGCGTGTGCTCAACTTGGCCGTGAACTGATTCGTGTTAACATCACGATTGAGACTGATGAGGATGATTTGATCGGTGGTTTCCGTTTGGTGAATGGTGAAACTGCCTGGCACAATGGTCCTGTGATTGAAGCACTGAAGCGTGGTGCAATTTTACTTTTGGATGAGATTGACCTTGCCTCCAATAAGATTCTGTGTCTTCAATCTGTTCTGGAAGGCAAGGGTGTTTTCTTGAAA
>Ga0214923_10002985_pt1 | contig 21715 bp, 15 predicted proteins | sample LL1510_MetaG_FD_177993 | JGI IMG/M metagenome (GOLD analysis project Ga0214923, IMG submission 177993) | Freshwater microbial communities from Lake Lanier, Atlanta, Georgia, United States - LL-1510 | ecosystem: Environmental > Aquatic > Freshwater > Lake | place: USA: Georgia | collected...
ATAATAATAATAATAATAATAATAATAATAATAATAATAATAATAATAATAATAATAATAATAATAATAATAATAATAATAATAATAATAATAATAATAATAATAATAATAATAATAATAATAAAATGAATGAAGAAAATATTAAACCATTTAATAATAAATATAAAGATAATTTTACTAATTATAATTTAAATTATAACGATGATTTAAATAATTTAAATAATGATATTCAATTAAATAATAAATTAAATAATAAATTAAAAGAACAATTTAAAGAAAATAAAAATAAAATAAAAGAAAATTTTAGTAATAATGATGATGATAAATTATTTTCTATTATTAATAAAAAATTAAATGAATTATCTACAGAAATAGGAGGATTATCTGGAAAAAAAAATATGAAAAATATATTAATTAATACTAAAAAAATATGTGATTTAGAAAGTGCTAAATGTATGGTTTCTATGATAGAAGAAAATAAAAAAGATAAATTAATTGATTTACATCAAATAAATAATATAGATAATGATACTTGCATAAAATGCAAAAATTATACAGAATTATCCACATCTATTAAATCTATGATAGATAGCATTTAATAAGTATTTTCTATATAAATTTTATCTAATGAATTAATATCATTTTGTTCTTGTTCTTGTTGTTCTTGATAATATGTTAAACCTATTTCATAATTATTATTTTCTTTTTTTATTAAATTATTAGATATTAATTTAGAAGGCATTAAACCACCATTTATTTCAATTATTGATGGTTTAACCATTAATATATCATTATTTTGTGTATCTTTACCATATTGTAAATATATTGTAGGATAATTTATATTTTTTGATTTTTCCATTTCATTAAATTCAATATAATCTTCTAAATTATTAAATATTATTGGATTTTTATCTAATGAAATAGTATCACTAAATAAGTATATTTTTCCATCTTTTTCAAATATAATATTTGAATTTTTTATTTTATAATTATTATTAATATTATTAATATTATTAATATTATTATTTTTATTTATATAATAATATAAACCTATAATAAATATTATTATTACTAATATTAATAACATAATATTATATTATTAAATTATAATTATATTTTATTTATATATTAATATATATAAATAAATAATATAATATGTGTGAAGAAAAAACAAATGAAGATTATAAAAAAGAATTATTAGAAAAATTAGAAAATAATTTGAAAGAAATGAAAATATATTATACTATTAGGAATAATGCAAATAATTCATCAAACATTTATCTATCTAGTATATTATTAAATACTATAATAAGCAATATAATAAATTCTATTATTTTACCTGATATAAACAAATATGAATTAACTTATAAAAATAAAAATTATTATATAAATAAATTTGAAGATGTAAGAGATAATATATATAGTTTATTATCTAATAAAAGTGGAATAATTATAATTTTTAATTATAAAATTTTAGGAATTAATAATAAAGAAAAAGTTGAAGAATTAATAAAAATTTTTAAAGAAAAAACCGAAATAAAACAAACAGATATTACATTATTAGAAATTTACTATGATAATGATAATTTATATAATGAAATATTGCAAATTACAAAAAAACAAGGCGAAAATGTAGAAACATCACAAGGCGAAAATGTAGAAACATCACAAGGCGAAAATGTAGAAACATCACAAATTACAGACAATAATTTTTTAAAAGAAGGTATTACAGTATTAAAAAATAATATTATATGTAATAGAATAAAAACAATAGATGAATTTAATATAGAAAATATATTAAATATATTAAATAATGATAAAACTATAAATAATAGATATATATTTTATAATTTAAAAACTACTCAAGAAAATAAAAAAGTTTTAAGCGATGTGGAAAACTCAATAATTGATTATATTAGAAATGTATTAGAAAATGTTGATGATTATGATAATGTTGATGATATGGAGAAATTTAAGTTACTAAAAATTACAAATGAAAGTATAGTAAATATACAACAAATAATATTAAATAGAATTATATATTTTTTTAGACAGTATAAAAAAGTATTTAATATAAAAGATAATATATTTTTTAATAAATTAATAAATAATAATCACACAACATATAATATTATTTATAATTCTTATATTGAATCGTGTTATACAAATATAAATGCTTTAAATTTTTTTTATAAATTAATGAATAATGAAGATGAATATTTAAAAAAAAACGCAGTTTTCTTTAAACTTAATTATTATAATAATGTTAAATTAAAAGAAACAAATGATATTCAATCTCAACCATGTATTAATATATTTATAAAAGAAAAAAAATTAAAAGATGAATTAATTTTAAAATATATTAATGATAATAATGATGATAAGCTCATTTATGCATTACTAAATTTAAACAAAGATATTTCAAAAAATCTAGAAGAAAATCTAGAAGAAAATCTAGAAGAAAATTTAGAAGAAAATCAAGTACATAAATCTAAAAAAAAACATGCAACAATGAAATTTTATGATAAATATCAAAAAGATTTTGATGAAAATGAAAAACAAATAACTAAACAAATAACTTCCATTTTATATTTTATTTCACATTCTATTAGAACATATGATTCAAATAAATCTCAAATGAAAAATATAGAAATATATAAAAAAAATGAGCCTTTAATTAAATTACCCAATACATTTATTTATAAACAAACATATAATAAAGAAAAAATATTACCAAATCTTATTTCTACAACAGATCTAAAGATATTTAAAGCTATAAAAAAAAAAAAAAATATATGGAATATAGCTGTAAATATATTTTATACAATAAAAATAGATGAGAATACTGAAGAAAAAAGAATATGGGGAACATTGTATAAATCTAATTATTATAAAACAATAATTATTGATATAGATGGATTTGTATATTATATCAATTCTTATGATAAAGAAACAAAAAAAATTTATTTAATAAATTTAACAAATGAACATGTAAATGGTCGATGGCTTTATTATAAAAATAAATTAAGATTTATTAATATTACTAATAAAGAATTTGATAGATATGGAATATATCAAGGTCAATGGTTTTATCATAAAAGTCAACAAAAATTTTTATTTATTTATCAATATTCTGAAGCACATACAATAAATTATTTAATATTAAAACAGTATCCAATAATAAATGTTATGTATAAAATATATGATATATATTATAATTTTGAAGGAGAATTATATTTATATTCAAATGATTCTAATAAAATTAAAATAATATATTATAAAAAGTCTGTAATAAATTCAGAAGTAAAAACTGAAATATTCGAGGATATAACATTAGATATGATAGATGATTTAAATATACATTTTATATATTATATAAAACATGGATTTTTGAGTAAAAAACATATAGATAGAATTAATAATGAAAAATTATTTTTAATTCAATCTAATTATTATATTATAAAAAAAGAAAAACGAATTAAAAACGAATTTAATAGTGAACAAGAACATAGTACTATAGAACTAATATCAACTTTAGAATATTACGATAATAATAATAAAACTATAGATAATGATAAATATAAATTCTTTATGTTTCTAAAGTTGGATGACGTACATCTACCGCCTGAGTTTCCTAATTATTTACAATATAGATATTTTAAATTAAAAAAAATAGATTATAAAGTTGAATTACCCCCTATTTATTTTACACGTCTTAAATTATATATGTATTATGATAATCTTCTAATAGAAAAAAACTTAATTTATTATTATTTTGGATCTACATATTTATTTTATCCAATAAATAATAATTATGGAATTGATATGACATTTACTATTACAATTAGTATATATGGTTATGTTTATGTGAATGGATATATATATGGTTTATGGTATAAAAATAGCGATGATAAATTAAAATTTGTAAATTTATTTAATCAACAATTTGATGAAAATGATAATTATGAAGGTATATGGTATAGTTTTTTAAAACATGATAATAACGAAGAGAATAAAAAAAAAAATAATAATGTATATATATTTATTAAAAATTTTTTAATATATGAAACAGATGAACAATATGATAAAAAAGAGTATGATGTTGATATATATTATGATGAAAATAATGAGAAATATAACTCACAAAATAAAAATATAATTATTCAAACTGAAAAATTAATAAAAATTGATAAATTTTGGCAATTAAAATATGATAATTTTACATATTATGTAAGTGAAGAGGCAATAATTAGAACTAACTTTCAATTTATCTTTTATATTTTTAAGAATTATACAATTCATAGTAATGAAATATTAAAGTTGAACGAGGACGAAATAGACGAAATAAATAATCAAGAAACTGTAACAAATGACAATAATATAAAAATAGAAGAAGTAGATGGTACAACACGTAATAAGCCAGATGAAACTATAACCGCATATGAAACTCTAGAAAACGAACATAACAATGATGAGAAACCAGAACTTGTATCCAATTCTGAACCAGAACTTGTATCCAATTCTGAAATTAATCCTTTAGAAGATCCATATATATTATTAGTTAATTCAAATACAGGTTCAGTAGAAGATACCGAAATTACAAATTTTTTAAATAAAAATGAAAATTTTAAAACATATAATCAAGATCAAAATAAAGATGAAAATTCTGAGAAAATAATAAAGGAAATAATTGAATATATAGTAAAAGAATGTATTAATATAAAAAATCAAAAGGATGAAATAAATATATTAATAACAAAAAAAGAAGAAGAAGAAATTTATTCTAATATTTATTCTAATTATAAAACACATATTTCAAATGAATTTATATTTTATTATCAAAAACATATAAATTATTTAATAAATATTAATAATGATATTAATTATAAATTTAATAAAGATATAGATAAAAATAATTCTAAATGGGTGCCATTACAAGAAATGAATATTATGATTACAAATAATATAATTAAAGGAAAATTTTATACTAATAATAAATCAAAAAAAGTATCATCAGAACACTTTATATATATAGATGAATATGCTAATGTTTTTTTTTATGGTATTCAAGAAAAAAGTAATAAAAAAAATAATTGTAAATATTTAGGTAGATGGCAATTAGATAAAAAAGAAAATATAGTATTTGTAAATTATTGTAATGATGTATTTGATATAACAGGTTTAGAATATAAAGGTAAATGGTTATTATTTGATAATAATAATGAAATTATAAAAAATATATTTAAATATACTTATAGTCTTGATGAAAATATGGAAAAAAAACTTCCATATATATATTTTAAGTATATAAAAAATGTTATAATTGATGAAAAAATAGATAAAGATATAAAAATAAACAAAAATTTATTTAATACTATAACTAATTATAATATTTATAAATATGATATTATTGATATAAATAATTATATTTTTGTTAATAACAAAAAAATAAATAATAAATCAAAAGCATATACAAAAGCAGATACAAAAGCAGATACAAAAGCAAAAGCAGAAGCAGAAGCAGAATATTATGAAATTTATGATTATAAGACACAAGAACAAGAAAAAAGTTTAATCGTGAATGATTTTAAAGTAGGATATGCTTATATATATAATAAAAATGAGAAAATTACAAATAAAGAAACTAGAACAGTTCAAACATTTAAAAAACTTAAAATAAATTATACTTTATATAGTAATAATGATAATAATAGGTCAAAAGTCTTAAAAGAAAATGTATATGATTTTCTATATTATAATACAACTATTGATGATTATAATAATAATATAAATAAATATATAAATGTAACACATAATAATATAAATAATAATATAAATTTACAACAAAATCCACCTTTATCTGGTGGAAAATTTATAAAAAAAACAAAAATAAATAAAAAAACAAAAATAAATAAAAAAACGAAAATAAATAAAAAAACAAAAATAAATAAAAAAACGAAAATAAATAAAAAAACAAAAATAAATAAAAAAACAAAAATAAATAAAAAAACAAAAATAAATAAAAAAACAAAAAAAATTAAAACTACTAATAAAAACATTAAAAATAAAATAAATGAAGTAAATGAAGTAAATAAAAGAAATAAAACAAATAAAACAAATAAAAGAAATAAAAGAAATAAAACAAATAAAAGAAACAAAAGAAATAATAAATAATTTTATATTATTTAGTAATATATAATGGAGACTATATATAAAGAACCACAACATATTTATTATAGAAATGGAGATAGTCAATATTTTACAACCGCTGGTGGAAAATATATAAGAAAAACAAATAAAAGAAAAACGAAGAAAAGAAAAATGAAGAAAAGAAAAACGAATAAAAGAAAAACGAATAAAAGAAAAATGAATAGAATAACAAAAAGATATAAAGGAGGAAATTATAATATAAATAATACAGATGAGAATATATATAAAGGGAATGAAAGTATAGTAGGAGATTTATTAACTTAAATTATTATTATATTCATATTATATATTATTATAATATAATATGAATACAATAAAAAAAAAAAATTCAAAAATAGATAAAAATAAAAAATCAAAAAAAAATATAGTATCTAAAAAAGATATAATACCAAATATAGTATCTAAAAAGGATATAATACCAAATATAGTATCTAAAAAGGATATAATACCAAATATAGTATCTAAAAAGGATATAATACCAAATATAGTATCTAAAAAAGATATAATACCAAATATAGTATCTAAAAAGGATATAATACCAAATATAGTATCTAAAAAGGATATAATAAAAAAAAAGAAAAATTCAAAAATTTCAAAATTTTTAAAAACTTTAAAAACTTCAAAAAATTCAAAAACTTCAAAAACTTCAAAAAGTTCAAAAAGTTCAAAAACTTCAAAAAGTTCAAAAACTTCAAAAAGTTCAAAAACTTCAAAAACTTCAAAAACTTCAAAAAAAAGTTCAAAAACTTCAAATAATCCAAAAAAGAGAAAAAAAATAAAAAAAAATAGTATAGAATTATTATATTCAAAAAATAAGTTATTATTGTATGATTTATCTATTAAATTAATGGGAATAATAGTACAATATTATCACATAAATAATTCAATAAATGAAAATAAAAATGAAAATAATATATCTAATTTTAAATTTAATGATATAAAACCATTATTAAATGATTTTTTAAAGAATCATGAAATAAATTTAGAAATGAAAATGATATTTAAAAATATTTATATGATAAAATTGAGAGAATATAAAGTAGATAATTTAACAGAAGAATTTTATAATAATTTTTGTAAAATTTATATAGAAAATATAATAGACGAATATGATATAAATAAAAATATATTAAAAAAAATAATAAAAAGATGTCTAAAATTTTTAATAAATTATTTAGAAAATGATATTAAGTTAAATATAGAAAATATTAATAAATTATATATATCTAATAGAAAAAAATATAAAGATACATTAACATATTATATTTTATATGATATGATATATAAAATATTAGATAAATATTCACAACATTATTTTAATAATATAAATAAATATGGATATGATATAATAGACCCATATTTTAATATAATTTATCAAGTAAATCTAAATTTATTAGATAAAAACTTAGAACTAACTTTAAATAAAATAATTGAATATATTTATAAAAAAGAATTTAATAAATATTCAAATATAAAAGAAATTTTTGAAAATATGAAATTTATATTAAAAAAAATAAATAAAAAAAAATTTATATTCAATAATGAAGTTAATGTAATTAAAGATATTGATATATATGTAAATAATACTTCTTAAATATAATTTATTATAATATTTTTAATATCTTATTTCTATAATATATATATTTCTATAATATATTTTTCAATTTTTCTATGATATCTAATGATAATTTATTTGGATATATTACTTCAAAATTTATAATTAATTTTCCTATATAATTATCTCTCATAAATCCCATATTTTCTATTATTTTATTATAATTATTATAAATTATCTCTCCATTATTATTAATTATTTTATAGTTTTTATTATTTAAATGTTTTAAAGTATATTCAAATCCTGTTAATGATTCTTTAAAATTTAATTTTACATTATAAATTAAATTTAATCCATTTCTTTTAAATTTTGAATGTTCCAATAATTTTATTATTATTTTTATATTACTATATATTCCATTATAACAATTACCTTTATTATTTAATATTATTATTTCATTCATATCTATACCTTTAAATATTTCCACATAAATCGTTTCTTTTTCATAATATATTAATTTATTATTTATTATTTTTCTCTCTATATTTGTAGGAATAATAGCACCAAAATAAGCATCTTCAAAAGTTATATTTAAATCTATTATTATATCATCTAATTCTATATTATTATTAATTAAATTATTAAGTATATATGTTTCTTTTAGATTATTTTCATTATTATTATTATTTTGATTATTATTATTATTTTGATTATTATTATTATTTTGATTATTATTATTATTTTGATTATTATTTTGATTATTATTTTGATTATTTATAAAATTAGGATTAGAATGTAATTCCGATAAATATTTATAAGCATTAGTAATATCATTAAAAATATCATTAGTGACATTATTATTTTTATCTGGATGATATTTAATTGATAATTTACGATATGCTTTTTTTATAGTATCTAATGAAGCATTTTTTTCTATATTTAAAATATTATAATATTTTATATTTTCATTATCATTATTATTATTATTATTATTATTATTATTATTATTATTATTATTATTATTATTATTATTCATAATATTTAATATATTAATAAAATATATATTAAATAAAATATAAAAACTTAAATATATTAATAAAATGTATTAATAAAATATATTAAATAATATATAAAAACTTAAATATATTAATAAAAATAAGATATAAAGAATGAATAAAACAATATTAAAGAAATATAAACCGAAAGTATTAGAAGATATAAATATAGATGATGATATGAAAAAAATAATAAATTTGTATTTAAAAAATAATAAATTATATTTTTTAATAAATGGAAATAGCACAATAGGTAAAACGAGTTTAATAAATATATTATTAAATGAATATTATAAAAATACGAATATAATAGATAATATAATACATATAAATTTATTAAAAGAACAAGGAATAAATTTTTATAGAAATGAATTAAAAAATTATTGTCAAATAAATAATTTATATACAAAAATAAAGAAAACAATAATAATAGATGATATAGATTATTTAAACGTACAATCACAACAATTATTTAATTCATTAATAAATAATTATGAGAATATAAATTTTATAATCAGTTGTAATAATTTAAATAAAATAGATAATAATTTTTTTCAAAAATTAGAATTAATAAAAATAAATAATACAACAAATGATTTTTTATATAAAATATTAAATAAAATATTAAAAGAAGAGAAATTAGAAATAGATGATAATAATAAAACAAAAATAATTAAATCTTCTAATTATTGTATTCCAAATATGATAAATATATTAGAAAAAATATCAATAATAAATAATAATGATAATATAGATGAATTAGTATGTAATATATTAACAAATGATATAAATAAATATATAAATTATTGTAAAGAAAATAAATATGAAGAAGCAATATTAGAATTAGATAAAATGTATAATAATGGATATTCAGTAATAGATATATTAGATGAAATAATGATATATATAAAAATGGATAATGATTTAAAAGATGAGAATAAATATAAAATAATAAAAATAATATGTAAATATATAAATATATTTAATAATATACATGAAGATAATATAGAATTATTATTTTTAACAAATAATATAATGGAAATTTTATTATTATGAAGTATTTAAATAGTATAATAATATAATATATAATAACAATATGTCTAATATAATTTTTAAAAAAGATATATCAAATAATATATTATATGATTTTTTAAAATTATATTGCAATTTAGAAAATAATTATTATATAATAGATAAATTAATATTTAAGAAATATGAATACAATAATAGCATAGAATTATTTTTAAATAATTTAAAAGAATATTACAAAGAAAATAAAATAAATTATTTAGAAAGAGAAATTAATTTTAATAATTTATTAACAATAATAAGACAAATATGTAAATTTAAAAATATTCCATATTATAATAAAATAAGATATGATAAGAATAAATATTTTATTACTTATTATATAAAAATAATAAATTAGAATAATATATTATTTATAAATAATATATTAAATATAATTTAATGTATTTAATATATTGAAAATTTTTATTTTCATTTTCCTTTTTCTCTCTTTTATTAAATTAAAAAAGTTATTAATTCTATTTAGATTTTGAAATAGAATTTATAAAAATACGAATTTTATATATGAGAGAAATATTGAAAATTTTTATTTTTCATTTTTTCTCTCTTTTATTAAATTAAAAAAGTTATTAATTCTATTTAGATTTTGAAATAAAATTTATAAAAATACGAATTATATATATGAGAGAAATATTGAAAATATAATTTTTTTAATAAAAATAAAATAATAATTATATTAATATTAATATTAATATTAATTATAAAATAGATTTAAAAATAAAATAATATATATAATATATTTGTATTGAAATATAAAAATATAATATATTTTTATTGAGATATAAAAATATAATATATAATAATTATGATGATATTCTGCGTTTATCTATGTCGCTTGATGTAATATAAATTGAATTTTCCGTACATATAATATATATTTTATCTAATTTAAATATTTTTACAATTGGGCTAGTATATTCTTCTGCATTTTTTACTAATAATTTCTCATTATTCTCTTTTACTCCTATTAATACTTGTTTATTTAATGAATCTAACCAATAATCTAACATAATAGGCTTATCTTCACTTATTGCTATTTTTGCTATATTATTCCATATACTTGCGGGAGGTATTTGATAATTTTCTTCTTGTTGAGACATTTTATATAATTTAATAATGAAAAACTTTATATTGTTTTAAACGAATAATATATTTTATAATTTACTAAATATTAAAATATAAATATTAATTAAATATTAATTAAATATTAATTAAATATTAATTAAATATTAATAAATATTAATTAAATATTATTAAAATATTAATTAAATATTAATTAAATATTAATTAAATATTATTAAAATATTTATTAAAATATAAATATTAAATATTTAATATTTAATATTTATAAAATATATGAGTTTAAATAATATAATTACAAGTGTTAGTTCATTAGTAAGTGATTATAGTATTTCAGATATTAATAATGTAATTTGTATTGATACATTAAATAATAATATTGGAATTAAAAATTCATCTCCTATTTATGATCTAGATATAAGTGGTATAAAAGGTATTAGAACAAATGCAATTTATTTAAATAATTTAAAAAATTTAAATACTTCAAATATATATGATATAAATTATGATTATAATTTTTTAAAATTTGCAAATTCTATTAATGTAAATAATATAGTTGATTGTAGTCAAATAATTACGAATATATTAGATGTTTCTTATATTATTAATTCTAATAATAATACAATTCAATTTAATCAACCTACAAGTTTTTTAAAAAATATCAATAGTTCTATTAATTGTCTATATAATATTAGTTGTAATAATTTAATTTCTAATTATACAAAAACAGATAATATAAATTCTAATATAAATAAATATATTAATGTTTTAACAGATATTTCATTTGCATCTAATGTTAATATTGAGAATAATTTAAATGTATATGGAACAATTTTTAATAATTCTAATGTTCTTGTATCAGATAAAAGATTAAAAACAGAAGAACAAAATATAAAAAATGGATTAGATATAATTAGAAAATTAGAACCCAAATTTTATAAAAAAACTAATAAATTATTTAATAAAAATGAAGAGAAAACTATATTTGAAGCTGGTTTATATGCACAAGATATTTATGATATAAATGATTTAAGTTATTGTGTTCATAAAGGGTGTGATATTACTCCATATTATTTAAATTATAATAATATTCTTATATATTCTATAGCTGCTATAAAAGAATTAGATAATACAATAAATAATAATTTAAGTTTAAATAAAGATAAATTTAATTTAAATAATATAGAAAAATTAATTACAAGTCAAAATTTATTGATTCAAACTTTAAATAATAAAATTAATTATTTAGAAAATAGATTAAGTAAATTAGAATAAATATATATTTAAATATATAATTTATATAAATCTATAAATGACAGATTCATCTATTTCATCAATAAATAATTTAATAGGAACTTTTGCAACTGTTAATTTAGGAACTACAGAAATTTTATCAACAAATAATTTAATATGTATAGATACTTCAAATAATAGATTAGGAATTAATACGTTAGACCCATTATTTGAAATAGATGTATCTAATAATGGAACAATAAATACTGCAAATTTAATAATTTATAATACTTTAATATTAAATAATTTACCAAGTTATAATATAAATTTATTACAAAATCAAATTTATATGGATACGAGTGGTTATTTGAAAATTAAGAAATAAAAATTAAATATATTATATATAAATTTTTATTTTTATATTATTTTTTTTATATTTATTATTTGAAAATTAAGAAATAAAAATTAAATATATTATATATAAATTTTTATTTTTATATTATTTTTTTTATATTTATTATTTGAAAATTAACAAATAAAAATTAAATATATTATATATAAATTTTTATTTTTATTTTATTTTATTTTATTTTATTTTATTTTATATTATTTTATATTATTTTATATTATTTTATATTATTTTATATTATTTTATATTATTTTATATTATTTTATATTATTTTATATTATTTTATATTATTTATTATAAAATAATATATGTCTTCTATATCTTCTAGAACAGATTTATGTAATAATATACAATTGAAAAATTCTTATATTGAAACCTTTAATGTTCCACGTTCTTTTAAAATTTATTCCGATTATTTAATTAGCGACCCTTCTCACGAAATTTCATTAGGTATTTCCGGTAATAAATTTAATGATATGATTATTCAATCCATTTATAATAATATACATATTATTGCACCACAAAATAATTATATTAATTTATGGGGTAACGTTAATGTTCCCGAAAATTTTATAGCTAATAAATCAACATTTAAAAATGATACTTCCTTTAATACTAATGTTAATATATCTGGTAACCTTATCGTTGGTAATTTAGTATCTTTTAAAATCTTTAAATCCACAGATGTCTCCTTTAATAATTTAGATATTTCTAATAATTTAAATATTATTTCTGGTATCGCAAATTTACAAACACTTAAAGCTACAGATTCCTCATTCAATAATTTAGATATCTCTAATAATTTAAATATTAAATATGGTTTCTCCAATTTACAAAAACTAAAAGCTACTGATAGCTCATTCAATAATTTAGATATTTCTAATAACTTAAATATTAAATTCGGTTTCTCCAATTTACAAAAACTTAAAGCTACCGATTCCTCATTCAATAATTTAGATATCTCTAATAATTTAAATCTTTTATATGGTTTCACCAATTTACAAAAACTTAAAGCTACCGATTCCTCATTCAATAATTTAGATATCTCTAATAATTTAAATCTTTTATATGGTTTCACCAATTTACAAAAACTTAAAGCTACCGATACATCTCTCAATAATTTAGATATCTCTAATAATTTAAATCTTTTATATGGTTTCACCAATTTACAAAAACTTAAAGCTACCGATGTCTCTCTCAATAATTTAGATATATCTAATAACTTAAATATTAAATTCGGTTTCACTAATTTATTAAAAACCTCCGCTACCGATGTCTCTCTCAATAATTTAGATATCTCTAATAACTTAAATATTAAATTCGGTTTCACTAATTTATTAAAAACCTCCGCAACCGATGTCTCTCTCAATAATTTAGATATCTCTAATAACTTAAATATTAAATTCGGTTTCTCCAATTTACAAAAATTGAAAGCTACAGATGTCTCTTTTAATAATTTAGATATTTCAAACAATCTTAATATTCTTTTTGGATTTACTAATTTACAAAAACTTAAAGCTACTGATTCCTCTTTTAATAATTTAGATATATCTTATAATCTTAATATTATTTCTGGATTTACTAATTTACAAAAACTTAAAGCTACTGATGTCTCTTTTAATAATTTAGATATATCTAATAATCTTAATATTATTTCTGGTTTTACTAATTTACAAAAACTTAAAGCTACCGATTCCTCATTCAATAATTTAGACATCTCTAATAATCTTAATATTCTTTCTGGACTTACTAATTTACAAAAACTTAAAGCTACTGATGTATCTTTTAATAATTTAGATATCTCAAATAATTTAAATATTAAATTTGGTTACACTAATTTATTAAAAACCTCCGCAACCGATGTCTCTCTTAATAATTTAGATATCTCTAATAACTTAAATATTAAATTTGGTTTCACTAATTTATTAAAAACTTACGCTACCGATGTCTCTCTCAATAATTTAGATATATCTAATAACTTAAATGTTAAATTCGGTTTCACTAATTTATTAAAAACCTCCGCTACTGATGTCTCTCTCAATAATTTAGATATCTCTAATAACTTAAATATTAAATTCGGTTTCACTAATTTACAAAAATTGAAAGCTGCAGATGTTTCTTTCAATAATCTAGATATTTCCAATAATCTTAATATTCTTTTTGGATTTACTAATATTAATAAATTAAAAGCTACTGATGTCTCTTTTAATAATTTAGATATTTCCAATAATCTTAATATTATTTTCGGATTTTCTAATTTGCAAAAACTTAAAGCTACTGATGTTTCTTTCAATAATCTAGATATCTCTAATAATTTTAATATTCTTTCTGGATTTACTAATTTACAAAAACTTAAAGCTACTGACGTTTCTCTCAATAATTTAGATATTTCGAATAATCTTAATATTCTTTCTGGATTTACTAATTTACAAAAACTTAAAGCTACAGATATGTCTCTCAATAATTTAGATATTTCTAATAATCTTAATATTCTTTTTGGATTTACTAATTTGCAAAAATTAAAAGCTACTGATGTCTCTTTTAATAATTTAGATATTTCTAATAACTTAAATATTAAATTCGGTTTCACTAATTTATTAAAAATCTCCGCAACCGATGTTTCTCTCAATAATTTAGATATTTCTAATAACTTAAATGTTAAATTCGGTTTTACTAATTTATTAAAAACTTTCGCAACTGATGTTTCTCTCAATAATTTAGATATTTCTAATAATTTAAATGTTAAATTCGGTTTCACTAATTTATTAAAAACTTTCGCAACTGATGTTTCTCTCAATAATTTAGATATTTCTAATAACTTAAATATTAAATTCGGTTTCTCCAATTTACAAAAATTGAAAGCTACAGATGTTTCTTTTAATAATCTTGATATCTCTAATAATCTTAATGTTAAATACGGATTTACTAATTTATTAAAAATCGCCGCAACAGATGTTTCTTTTAATAATTTAGATATTTCTAATAATCTTAATATTCTTTCTGGATTTACTAATTTGCAAAAACTTAAAGCTACCGATGTTTCTCTCAATAATTTAGATATCTCTAATAATCTTAATATTCTTTCTGGTTTTACTAATTTACAAAAACTTAAAGCTACTGATGTCTCTCTTAATAATTTAGATATTTCTAATAATTTTAATATATTAGGAAATGTTACAATTAAAGGAACCTTAAAAGATACTACATCATTATCTGGTTCTTTGGGACAAATTTTAGCATCAACCGGTACCGGAATACAATGGATACCAATTACACAAATAAGTGGTAATAATGCTATTATTACTTTATTAAATGGTTTTTTTTCAAATACAATCGGAACTAATGCATCACAAAATTCTGTATCTTTAGCGCCATATGCTGGTAATTATAATCAAGGTTATAATGCTATAGCTATTGGAGTGTCTGCTGGTAGTATTTCACAAGGAAATTATTCTATAAATATTGGAAATAATGCGGGAAATACTAATTCTTCTAATTTTAATAATTATATTATTTTTAATGCATCCGCTGGTAAATTAAATCCAATAGCATCAAATGCATTACAAATTGCTCCTATAAGAAATATATCATTTGGTATTACCGATCAATTATTAAAATATAATACTATTACTAATGAAATCACTTATACAAATAATATAAGTGCTGGCAATATTACTATTTCCGGTATATTATCCGATATATCTTTTCTATCTGGAACTTACGGACAAATATTATCTTCTACTATTAATGGAGTTAAATGGATCTCTCCTGCAACTTATTTAAATAATAATAATGGATTATATACAAGTGCTACTGGTAATAACGCTGGTATTAATTCTGTATCATTAGGTATTAATGCAGGAAATAATAATCAAAATATAAATTCAATAGCAATAGGTAATCAAGCTGGTTATTCATCACAAGGTTCTAATTCTATAGCTATAGGTAATATGGCAGGATATAATAATGCAGGAAATCAATCAATTAATATTGGTTATAGTGCTGGATTTACTAATATATCTAATTATACTAATTATATTATTATAAATACATCCGGTTCTAATATTAATCCAATCGCATCTAATTCTTTACAAATCGGTTCTATAAGAAATATATCTTTCGGAATTACAGACCAATTATTAAAATATAATACTTTCACTAATGAAATCACTTATACTAATAATATTAGTGCTGGAAATATTACCATTAATGGTTTATTAACTGATAAATATACATCTACTGGTTTATATAAACAATATTTATCTTCTACTGGTTCTAATGTTAAATGGAACACATTACCTATATTAATTAATCAAAGCGGTGGTATATATTCTACAACTTTGGGAACTAATGCGGGACAAAATTCTATTTCATTAGGACCCTCAGCTGGTTTTTTTAATCAATCTTATAATTCTATAGCATTAGGTTTTCAAGCTGGAGAATATTCACAATTATATAATAGTATTGCTATTGGAAATAATTCTGGTTTAAATTCACAATCACAAGAATGTATAGCAATAGGTGACTCCGCTGGATATAACGCGCAACAAATTAATGCAATTGCTATAGGACAATCGGCTGGTAATACTTTACAAGGTATTAAATCAATAGCTATAGGTTTAAATGCTGGAAATAGTAATCAAGGGAAAAATTCTATTTGTATAGGAGAAAATGCAGGAAATGAAAATAATTCATCATATTCTAATTATATTATTATTAATGCAAGTGCTAATATAATAAATCCAATTAAATCTGGCGCATTTCAAATCGCTCCCCTAAGAAATACTAATTTTGGAGTTACTGATAAAATATTAAAATATGATATATCTACTAATGAAGTTAGTTATTCTAATAATATTATTATCGGTGGAACATTAACAGATAAAAATTCGTCTGTTGGTTATAGCGGACAATTATTAGCATCTACTGGTAATGGTATTTCTTGGATTACTGCTACTAATACTTCCAGCGCATTTATTACTATAAGTAATGGTTTTTATTCTAATACATTAGGAACATATGCAGGACAAAATGCTATTTCTTTAGGAGTTAGTGCTGGTTCTATTAATCAAGGAAGTGGTTGTATTGCTATAGGACATTATGCTGGTAATTATAATCAAGGATATAATTCTATTGCTTTGGGACGTTATTCTAGTTATGCAAATATATCAGGATATACTAATTATATTATTTTAAATGCTGCTGGTTATCCTATATATCCTATTGCATCTAATGCATTACAAATTGCTCCCATTAGACCTTCCATATTTGGTATTAATGATTTATTTTTAAAATATAATCCTACAACTAATGAAATATGTACGTCTAACGGAATATATGTTTCAGGAAATATTACTGATTCATTTGGTTCTAGTGGTTATAATGGTTATTTATTATCTTCTACAACTACAAATGTCCAATGGATAGCACCAGCTTCTATTATAACTAAAGATGGTTTTTATTCCAATTTAAATTCTACATCTATTGGATATCATGGTATAGCAATTGGTTCTTATGCTGGAGAATTCAATAGTTTTAATAATACTGGCGATTATGCTGTTGCTATTGGTTACAGAGCAGGTGCAAATCAACAATTTAATGCTATTGCGTTAGGTAATAATTCTGGAAATTCATATCAAGGAGCTAACTCTATAGCTATTGGTTCAAATGCTGGTGTAAATCAAGATTTAAATTGTATAGCAATAGGTAATAAAGCTGGTTATTGTGTTTCGGATTTACAAGGACAAAATTCTATTTGTTTGGGAAATAATGCTGGTGCAGCTAATCCTAATGGATATAGTAATTATACTATTATTAATTCTTCCAGTAATAGTTTAAATCCACAAACAAGTAATGCTTTTTATGTTAATCCTATTCGATCTACAGCAGCAGGTAAAGGAGTAGGAGTATTATTTTATAATCCTACTACAAGTGAAATACAATATTCAACAACATAAAATATTATTTAATAAATATTTATTATTCTTTTTTAAATAATAATAAATATTTATTATTCTTTTTCAAATAATAATACAATATTCAACAACATAAAATATTATTTAATAAATATTATTTAATAAATATTATTTAATAAATATTTATTATTCTTTTTCAAATAATAATAATATATTATCTATTTCTTTATTATTTTCATATACAAACCATTTTTTTTTATTACTATCCCACATTCCTCCATATTTTTTTATTTCATCTTTTTTTGAAAAAGGAATATTTAAATAGATTTTTTCTAATACATTATAAGAAGATATATTTAAACCTAATGCTTCATTCGCTAATTTATCTGCATTATAATTTCCTATAGAATGTATATCATTTTTATTTGTGTGTGCTTTGATATGAATAAATTTAACATTTGATTTATCTTTATATAAATCATATATTTTTTTTACTAATTCTTTATTTGGTATATCTAAATTATAATTATTTTGATGTAATTTCTCTCCATAATAAGATATACATTTCATACTATATTCTGAATCTGTAACGATTATTATTTTCTTTCCATTTTTAATATCATTTTCTATAATATGATAGGCTTCTATTATTGCATTTAATTCCGCACTATTATTTGTTTGTTTACCATCTAATTTTTTTGATAAATTACGTTCATCATTTATATTAAAAAATATACCTATTCCTGCGATTGTATTTTCTTTTCCATTATTTAAACATGCGCCATCTGTATATACATAATAATCTGGATTAAAATCTATATAATTATTATTAATAATTTTTTTATTATTTATAATAAAATCTTCTGCTTCTTTTATAGTATCAAATTTTTTATATAAAGCATTTGAAAAACCTTTTATAGAATTATTGCATTCGTTCCATGTGTTAAAAATCCCTATTTCTCTACCATTTGAAACAGCATAAAAAGGCATTTTCTATATTATAAATAATTAATATTTTTAAATTATTTTATTAATATTTATATATTTATATATAAAAACATATATTTATATATTAATATATAGTCTTTTATGGGATTAAAAGTATATAATTTACCAGTATTAAATGGTATTGCTTTTGTTGATGAAAGTTATGTTATTGCAAGAGACATTAATTTAAATAAAAATAATGAAGGCAAGCATACTATAGCTTTTGATGTTTATTATTTTAAAAATACTCGCTTTTTTCATAAAGATAAAATGCAAAAAGAATTATCTAATGGACCTAATGGAGATATTTGGGATTTCGTTTATGACATTATTAAAAAACAATTTGATACTCAAAATATTAAATATGAAAATATTTGAATATTTATATTCTATACACTATAATATATATATTTTGTTAAATGTTTATAAAATTGTATTTTTATATATTAATATTAATTATCTATTAATTACCTTTGTCAAAACAAAACTATGGCTTTCAACCCTCAAGATGTTATGACTGAATTTTATGAACTTGCTTCTGATTTTTTGGCCTTATCGGTCAAATCAGCCGCTTTTTATACTCGTAATACTTCTTATATTTATGAAATTAAAATTAAAGATATATTCATTTATACTATTCCCGATAACCTTAATAATAATATTTATCAGTTTGAAAAATCTATTGATGACAATACCTGTAATTATGGTGAAGGCAAACGTTTGATAGTTGAACTTCAAAATTTACGTGTTATAGCACAAAAAGATATGAATAAATTTTATAAAAGAAAATTATCTTTTGATTATAGAATACCTATTGATATTTATGAAAAAATATTTGAAAATGTTAATGACTCAAAACTTATATTACTTGCTAAAGTTAAATATGCAGGTTATTATTTGAATGATATATACATATATCATATTGAACGTGCTAAACTAAAATTTAAAATTACCGATATAATACAAAAACATATTCTCAAACAAGATGATTTTATTGAACGATTTAATAATATTTTATTTCAAGTAAAAAATATGAAAAATAAATCTCAACACAACGATTTAATTTACATATTATACTTATTCGAACAAGAACTTCAAAATCAAACAAATGACCTTATTTCTGAAATTAATCGTTTATTAGATGAATTATTGGATACTATACCTTAATTGTTTATTTTGATTATTTATTGAAAATTATATTTTATCTTTAAAACAAAATATAATTTTTTTTATCAGTCATATATTAATTTTTTTATGAATAATATCTTAATATTTTTATAAGTCATATCTTAATAACTGCAATATATAATATAATCTTGTGAATATATAAAAAAATTGATATATTTATATATATTAATATATATTTTTACCCTTACGAACCCTAACAAAACCGGTAACGAAATGACACAAATCACCAACTCGAAAGAGAACGTTCCTGAGCTTGTTGCGGCTGAAAAAGCCAAAATGTTAATAGAAGCAGAAACACTTGCTGTTAAGTATTTTCTTCCCTATGTGAATTCAGATCAAATTTTTGAAGACACATCCATCCCTGATAACTTGAAACTGAAACCAAAGATTGACATGCTTGCCCGCATTTCTTTCCTTATGTTGTTGATGTCTATATCTATTGAAATAGACCTTCTCCAACGTTATTCGGTTAAAGCTGTCTTTTATGGGTTGGATAAAATGAAAATAAAGATTATAAAGCGTTTTCACAAAATATACAAGGCTGAAATTAAGCCTTTGATTGAATTACGCGAAAATATCCTAAATTATGTAGAAGATACAAATTCTGAAGATGAAGTATTTAATGACTTTAATAATAAATTGAAGTCAATCGAAGAAGATTATTTCTTTGATTTTGCATTTTTATCTGATATAACTGTGAAATATTGCGGTTCGTTTAAAGAAAAGATGAATACATTTCCGTTTCGCCTTACTTGAAAAGAACCTTCGGGTTAATAACGCCACATTCTTGTACTGTGGTTCATTTCCGTGTTGAAAAGAACCTTCAGGTTAATCACGGCACTCTCTTGTAGTGTGTTGCATTTCCGTGTTGAAAAGAACCTTCGGGTTAATCACGGCGTGTAGTGTGTGTTTTGGCAAAGTTAAAGCAGTCACTAGTGCGTTGCACTATGTATTGTGTGTGTTTATCCAAAACAAAAAAAACAAAAAAACAAAA
>Ga0214923_10002986_pt1 | contig 21713 bp, 26 predicted proteins | sample LL1510_MetaG_FD_177993 | JGI IMG/M metagenome (GOLD analysis project Ga0214923, IMG submission 177993) | Freshwater microbial communities from Lake Lanier, Atlanta, Georgia, United States - LL-1510 | ecosystem: Environmental > Aquatic > Freshwater > Lake | place: USA: Georgia | collected...
GTTGTGGAACTTGGCTCAGGAAGGGTTGATGTAGATGTTGTTTGAGGCTGCACTGACGTGGTGCTTGGTGGCAGTGTTGTTGATGTTGTCGTTGGGATAGATGTTGTTGCAGGTTCTGTCGTTGTCGTACTTGGCAATAGTGTTGTGGTTGTTGTGGAAGTGGATGAAGTAGTAGTCGTCGTGGTCGGTGCTGCCTGAGTAGTGAACGCGCTATCTGGCACGATCACGAAGCCTGCGCCGTTGATACTCCAGGCGAGCATGTAGCAGGCGTAGCCACCAGATTCGAAGAACCATCCGTCAAGTGGATATGTTCCTGCTGGTAGTGCGAAAGATGTTCTCGCCGACCAAGAGCATCCTTTGAAGTTCCATGTGCCGAACTCAGGCGTGTCACCGATCTTTACCGTGCCACCGTCGTCAGCTGCGACCATGAAACTGATTGTCTGATTCTCTGGAATTGTGATTGAGCCGGTGTAATGAACCATGAAGTTGTCGTTGCCACATTGCTGGAATGGTTCACCATCAAAGTTCCGATTGATGTTGTTTTCTAACTCCGAACCACATTGCGGATAGGCGATATCGGACTTGGTTGGCAGACCAGATATCAGATACCCGACCGCGTTCAACCCTGCGACTGGGTCAGCCTTGGCAGGGTTTGGGAAGAATGCGAACAGTAAGGCTGGTATAGGTATCAGCCATCGAGTCAAGTTTCGTTTCACTTCGCTTCCATCTTCGGAATACTAGTTGTCCGACCAATACGCTACCGCTCGCCTTTAGAAACAAAAGTGGCTCGTGATTAGAAAACAAAGACTCGCCAGTTAGACGAGTCTGAATCCAGACACCGAAGCGTCTGGAGTAGAAACTTTACGCTGATCTTGGTGATTGTATTCTGCCGTCACTAGCCAAGAAACATTGTGGATTGACTGTTTGAGCCAAAATCAAAGCCTCTGCCTGAGTTTTAGCTGTCACATTCCATTCAGATAGTCCTGTTATATCTACATCATCTGACATGTAGCCAAGAACAGTATTGATATCAACTGATAGTCCACCTGACGCACTTCCACCAAAACTTTGAATCGTTGACTCAGGTGTCGTACCCTCAGGTCGTTTGATAGTCCAAGTTGCGTATTTCATTGTTGCAACTCCTTCGCTTTGTCCTGTTGGGCTTGAATCATTGGTTGAAGAACACCGATCTGGTCTAGGGCTTCTAGATGCGCCCAACCAGCTCCACCAGCCATGACCTGCAAGTTTGCTTGACGGCTGAGTCGAGCCTGCCAGTAGTCCGGTTGTGATTCATCTATCTGTTGGCGTGTGAAGTGAGGCATCGCATCATACATTTTTATCAGTTCGTCTAATTCTCGACGTGCGCCGATAGCGACAAGCCGTGTGCGTTCAAGTCCTAATTCTTTGATGTCGGCATCTATCGCATCAATCTCATCACCCGTTGCACGAAGTGCCGCAATCTGAAGTTCGGTCTTCTTGTTTGCCATTCCGACTTCTTTAATCGTGTAATACAAGGCTTCAAGTTCTCGACACACTTGAACGAATTGCATCTCTGGTGTGTCGTGTTGCCCGACCACGAAGCGTTCCAACTGGTATGGAGTGCGTGGCATCTGACATTCAATGAAACTGAGTTGGATATCTTCACGCATTAGAACACCCCACAGTCAGCGAACGCACCAAGTTGGTTACGAGCAGTCGTCAAAGTTGCAGACAAAGTAGTTTTAGTATCTGCGGGAAAAGTTATCTTGTCAATTCTTGAAACATATCCGCCTCCGTCAACACCGCCACCAAAATAGCCTGCTACACCAGTATTAGCCATCGCACCAGGACCAGAATTCCCAGTGGTCAAAGTCGCGGACAAAGTAGTTTTAGTATCTGCGGGAAAAGTTATTTTGTCGATTCCTGATATCAATCCACCTGAATCTTCTCCTCCACCAAAATATCCAGCCGTGCCTGAGTTCGCCATAGCCGCCAAATTGTAACGAGCATTGGTTAAAACTGCACTCAAAGTAGTTTTAGTATCTCCTGGAAAAGTTATCTTGTCAATTCCTGCCACTGGTGAACCATCATAACCGCCACCAAAATATCCCGCGGTGCCTGAGTTCGCCATCCCTGCCGTAGAGTAACGAGCAGTCGTCAAAGTTGCAGACAAAGTACTCTTGCTATCTGCTGGGAAAGTTATCTTGTCAATCCCTGACAAACTCCCTGGTCCAAGACCTCCACCAAAATATCCAGCCGTTCCTGAGTTTGCCATACCTCTCAAATATCTTCGAGCGGTGGTCAAAAATGCAGACAAAGTAGTTTTAGTATCTGCGGGAAAAGTTATCTTGTCTACATCTGAAATCAAGGCTGTGTCAAAACCACCGGCGAAATATCCAGCAATCCCAGAATTAGCAGCAGCGCCCATACTGTCACGAGCAGTTGACAAAGTTGCTGCCAAAGTAGTTTTAGTATCTCCGGGAAAACTTATCTTGTCAATTCCTGATAAAACTGCACCACCAAAACCGCCTCCAAAATATCCTGACAATTCGCCAGCAACTCCACCGGATACTCCTGCAAGTATTTGCATGACTACGCTTTCAACGAGCCGAGTGCGATCCATTCGTTCGTGTCGATCTTGATACAAGTCGCAACGGAATACTGATCGTTAGTCTTCAATTTTGTACCACTTGAACGCACCGTTACCGTCGCAGCAGGTGTGATTGTCACGGTTGCTGTGCCTGCCTGATATATGTTGATTTGGTCGCCGACCGAGAATGCGACAGTTGCGTTCGCTGGAATTGTAAATGCAACCGCGGTGCCGGACGTAAAACTAATTAACTTGCCGACATCGGTGAGTGCTGCGGTGACTGCGGTGCCTGATTGTGTTACGAGTGCGACGATTGAAGTTGCGAGGATATTAGCGTTCACCGCTGTGAATATATCTCCGCTAGTGAAACTCGGTCTTGTTGCCATATTGCTCCTATCCTAGTCCAACATTGACTTCGTCAAGTTTGCTTGTGTCGAGTATAAATGCGGTCACGATTTGGGCTTGACCTAGTTTGAATGATATCCGATGATCTGATGGTGTGATGTCATGCGAGACGGCTTCAATGAACACGGACTCGGTGCGGGACAATGGCAGACCTTGGTCGTATCGTTTCGTCACATCAATAACATCGCCGACATCGAGTGTCAGGACGGTCGGCCAGAGTGCCGACCCGCAAGCGTTGAGGCTGGTTGAGATCTCGTCGAAGCGGATCTTGGGTTCTTTGTATTTGTTTAGAAGGTTCTCTGCCAAGGCTGACCCAGCCGCCAAAGTATCTAGTGGCACATTTGAGAATGACAAAGTTTGCACACCGTACTGAGTTTGACTTGTGGCGTCTGATGCGACTTGCGCTGCTGTGCCACCATCAACATCTATCTGAACACGGTTGAATAATGTTTCTTGACCGTACGCGACTCCGATCGCCAAGATTGGAATCTCATTTGAAGCGGTACCACCAAACGACGCGATAGCGGTTGAGAATGTGAATGCGATTCTTGGATTGAACTCAATTTGATTTTTGCGGTTTGAGAATAGTCTGCCATCTTCGGCAATGGCGACAGACTGCAACGCTGCGAGTGTGTTGGTGTTGTCGGTATAGGCGACCGTGCCACATGTTGCGATACCTGTTGAGATGTCTCGTAACGCGGTTGAGAAGTTAACTTCTGGTCTATCCAAGATCGCCGACACCCGATCTGATGTGAGTTGTGATGAAGGATTAAATGCGGTCAGCGCGGTGCGTGACAGTTCGTACAGTGCGTCCGCAGATTGGATTGACGCGAACGACAGGTTGGGTTGCTCATAGGTGATGTCAAGGTCGGTGATTGCTCCGACGAACAGTTCTGCGGTACCGGCAAGAACCTTTATCGCCCGCCTTGGTGCTAAGTCGAACGATCCTTGATACCAGGCTGATGCGGTGTTCGCTGGATCGAACAATCGCCCAGAAGCACGATCGTCAGCCAACACTCGACAGGTGCCAGGTGAGAACTGATCGGTCTGACTGCCACGACCGCGCTGGATTGCAACCGATAACACATACTCGGTCGCATCCACGAAGTCGGTTGAGCCATCAAGTGTGTCTGTTCCGTCCAGTGTTGATGTGTCAAGAATGAATGAGTCAGCTATTTGACCGACATCTAACAGAACCGAATATGCCTGTCCCCACTTCAATGTCTTTGGCATCGTTACCTTTGCGACACGAGTTGCGCAATCGCGTTGCGATCAAGTTTCGTGTAAGTTTGCAACACTTCAACGATCTCTCGACCAGCTTGAATACCGTTCGTGCCGATCCCAGTGTTGATAACGATGTTTGTACCACCGCCACCAGTTGAATCTGCACCACCAGATGAACCTCCAGGCGTCGGCACAGTTGGCAAAGCCGGAACCACGAGATTGGCTCGACCAGCGTTCTTCGCCGCTTCAGCCACTTTGGCGATCGCTTCGGCGAGATTCTCGTACGCTTCTTTCTCTCGATCTAGCGCGTCAGTCAAACGATCCGAAGCAGTTTCTTGTTGTTCTTTTGCTTTGTTGACCGCGTCAAGAAACACCATATAAGTAGCAGACCCGACCACCGCACCACTGACCGCTTCGTTCAACAGATTCTGAGCCTTTGACAAGCCAGTAGTTGCTTCATACTGTGCGTCAGTCGCATCAGACACAGCCAACTTCGCTTGAGCCAAACTGATCTCGGCTTCTCGAATCATCTGCGGATTCGACTCAGGATCTGAACGAACATCGGCAAGTTTCTTCTCAGCATCACGAACAGCGAACACCGCTTCCTCAACTCGATACCCAGAGTTCTCTACACCGCGTTGAGCCTTCGCCAGTTCACGCTGGGCATCTTTGGCTTGTTGCGAATCTGCACCGTATCCGTTAATTGCTTGAGTGAAGTTTTCTTGCGCGGTCGTTAGCGCAGTGTTGGCATCGTTCAAAGATTGTTGCGCCTGAACACTGCCCTTCTGCGCACTGGTGAACGCCTTCTGTGCAGAAGTGGAACCTTTCAACGCATCGGTGTACTTCTCAAACTTCTGTTTTGCTGTCTCAACAATCTTGGATGCACCACCTGCCTTGCTGCCGAGACTGGTAAGCGAGTTTGACCAGTCGTCTGTTGCTTCTTTGGCTTTCGGCAGAACTTTGTTACCTAACCTGTCAGTCTGGTCAATCAACGGCGAGATCTTGTTGCCTTGCAGATTCAACGCATTGCTGGTGCTGGTGACAGAGTTACGCAATCTGTCAAATGTTGAAGTGACATTGTTGGTTCGGTCAATCAGCATCTGCTCAACTGTGATGATTCCGTCGCCACCTGTAACTGTTGAAGCAATCAGTCTCAAAGTGTCAAGGAATGCGAACGCTGGTTTCAAGAAGTTCACGATCGCTTGTTCAAACTGAACGAATCCGAGAATGATTCGTTCAACACTGTCAATGACTGCGATCGAGACAGGACCCATCGCCGCAGCAAAGTATTTCACTGCACCGGTCAGACCTTCTTCTTTGAATCCGTCAACTGCGGCTTTCAATGCTGGAATGATTCGAGTTTGTAAGAACCCGACAATTTTCTCGAATGCTGGGAGCAACAAGAAGCCAACTGTTTCAACAACTTCACCGAATGATGTTTTAAGAATCTTGACCCGACCAGAGAACGTGTCGGCTGCCGTTGCGGCTGCACCACCGAACTGTTGCTCCAAAGTTCCAAGAATCGCACTAAAGTCTTTTGACTTCTTCGCACCTTCATCAAGCGGGATGCCGAGTCGAGTCAGTGCGCCAATGTTGCCGGTCGCCGCACGACCGAGACCTAAGGTCACTGACGTGAGGTCGCGTTGTGTGGCGGCTGAGATATCGAGCGCAAGATTGAACAGACGCTGAGATTTATCTAGATCACCTGTAGCACGAGCAAGATTGCCGAACGCTGGTCGGAGTTCATCGTCGGCGATACCTGTCGCCAACATCGCCTTCTCAATGAATGCTTCGGTTGCTTGCACTTGTGCTGTCGTTGCACCAGCTGATCGGATCAACTGTGCTTCAAGACTTTTCTGTGATGCTTCGTCGGCGGCTGCCGCATAGACCGCGGCTGTCGCTGCACCCGCAACCGCTGTGACTGCACCGAGCGCGATTAGCGCACCCTTCTTTACAACATCAAACGCATTGCCCAATGAGTTGCCAACTGATTGAAGTTGACCGATTGTGTCTTGACCTTCTCTGGCAAGTTTCTTGAACGCCGTGATTGCGCCGTCCGCGTTTCCAAGAATCTTTACAACGAATGTGCGTTCACCTGCCATGGTGACGCAATTCTACTCAGTTAACGGACATCCGTTTGCGCAACTCTGCCCACTCACGTTGCATGTCACGATGAATCTCTTGCTGTGTCATACCGTCATATTGTGACAAGTCAACTGGTGCATCCCACCACTTCGGATCCTGCACAATTCGCGCCCACTTACCACTCCTAGTTTGTCGAGTTGAGCGAATGTTCGGAGTGTTGAAAGTGCGGGTCGGCGCAGCGATATCGGTGATGGTCGGGTCAATGAACCGCCAACCTGAGTGATGTGTGCGGAATGGTTGACCAGCCTCGTGTTGTGGCAGGTAGAAGATACGAGCAGGATCTTTCGTTGCTGGGTCGCCTTTGAGACGGAGACGAGCGTGTGTCTCATGCCAAACTTCCTCCCAGTTGTCAACCGGTACAGCCTGCTCGAATGGGATGACAACGTGCCAGTGAGGATTATCTTCACGATGCGACCAGGTTGTGTACGCGAAATGGATATACGATCCGATATCACAATTCTCAAACGCTTCACCGTCAAGGTCGGCGACTAACGCCCAGATGTGCGACACGTTGCGATTGCCTCGGGTTGTGTGGTCACGATAGGTGACAGGCGAGTAGAGCGAACCGTCAGACTTCTTGTCGTGTTCTTCATGTTTGCCAAGCATTGAGGCAAACTGCATCCACGATTCGGCGATCGTCTTTGGATAGACAGATTTGACCGATGGGAACCCGACGACTTCAAACATTGTGCAGACCTGCCTCAATATATCGGCGAAGTAACTCTGACACGCTCACATCTTCACGCTTCGCTTGACGCTCAATCAGAGTCTTGACTTCTTGGTCAAGTCTGATCGTGATGGTTGGATATTTGATTGTCATCACATCACCACGATTGATTGGATGATTTCGTTGTCAACAATCAGAAGGTTTGCGTAGTAGACCTTGGTTCCCTTTGGTCGTTGTACTGCTGCGAAGTGTGTCCAGCCTGTTGTGCGCATGCTTGGAGTGTGTTCTTTGATTTCGATAACTTTGAGTGTTTGGTTCTTGTGTTTGATTTGCATGACTACCTCCTTAGGTATGTAAGACAATCTAACAACTATGTAAGACAAATGCAACTATCTTTTGAAAGATTTTTTAAGCCTTATTCTGTAAGGCTTTCAGCCGATTGCAAGCATCAGATGTTCAGTTGTTCAATCACTTTGTCTAAGCCATCTAGGTATTCTTTGGCGATCGCGTTCTTGCGTTTGCGGACAGTCGGCCAGAAGAAGTAACCAGACTGACCTCGATGTCTCAAGAACTGTTTCGTCTTAGAAGTTGCGCCACCACCGAACTCTGCACCGAAGAAGATGTCACTCAACACAACCCTTTGGTTGCGACCTTTAATCTTCTTGCGGTCATTCTTGTTCACAGGTCTTGTGGTTGATCTGAATGGTTCGTTGCCACGAAGTTTGATTGTCGGCACATTGTCATTGTTCGCTCGAAGACCTTTGGCAACTTGGAGATATTGTCGCGCTCGACCAGGTGAAGCTCCAGCGAGTCCGGCTTCAATCTTGACTCTGCCTTGTAGATCTTTGGCGATTGCGTATGCGACTTTGCGCATCTCCTTCTTGAAGAGAGGACTTGCCTTCTCGTATCGGCGCAAAGTTTCAAACAAGTCTTTGACGATGACCGTGTTGCCATTAGGCACCACACTGAATCCGAGATTCTGACCTTTGAGCATTCCACTGCCACGACCGACAGTTGAACCAGCATCACCTGGAAGATCTGGGAATGCCGAGAAGTATGCCATCAGTTGATCCTTTGCGGTGGGTTCATCTTGACACTCTTCCAGCGCAGATAGCCGAGCATCGTGTACAGCATTCTAGGTGATTCTTGCAGAAGTAAAGATGGAGCGATGTGAGTCTCACACGCCAGGTATGCGATCAGCCAGTGGGCTGAGGATTCTCCAAAGGGACGATCACCGCAGAATCGGTTCCAACCTCCACGCTCTCGATTGTTTCAATCCATTCTTCAAACTTCATCGCAGTATTCTTCGTGCGTTTCGTTGCGTGCCACGCCAACCATGCAAGGTCGGTGAGGCGTAGTTCTGTTTGAAAGTTTGCGACCGAACGATTCTTTTCTGTTTCGAATGCGATGAAGTCGGCAAACTGTGCAGACACTTTCGTTGTGACGGCGTCCAGCGTTGTTACTTCTAGATTGATTTTCATTCTTACCTCCTGATTGTTTATTTAAGAACTATGCAACAGTTTTTGTGATCGCTCCGCTGATTGGCCACGTTACGTCCGCTGTATTTAATTCTCCAACGGCGCCATTCACTGGAGTGAACTCGGTGCAAAGTACTGAGAACGTGTAGTGAGGCGAAGCCGATCCTGCTGCTGCTGTTCCTGCTGGTTTCACAATCATCGTGACTGCGGTCGAGCCAATCAATGGCGTGATGAGTCCGTCAATGGCGTTGTAGTCATTGTGCAACGAGAGTGTCACCGAGTTGTCGATCAATCCTGACACGCGGGTCACTGCGCCACCACTGCCGAACGAAGTTGTTGGAACTTCGGCTGCTGAGGTGCTTAGAGTTATTGCAGCCACGCTTGAGGTGATATCTGTGCCATTCAAAGAAACATTTGAGTTGAGAAGGACTAACTTTGCCATGATTATTTATCTCCTGCCGTATCGGCTTTCGAGGTTGATTTATCTGCGACCAAGACAATGCGACCCGATTGCACTAATGAGTCTAGATGATCAACATCAGCCTCATCAATAGTGGCTGGATATTGTTTGTCAAGAACAGTGAAGCCCTCAACTACCTGATACTTTGCCATGATCTAAGCGTACACCACGACCCGAAAGTCAACAGTCAGGTAGGTGGTGTCGTTCGCGTCAACTGTTGAGATGTTGGATGCCTCTTCAACAATAAGAGTCTGGGCATATCCGCCGAGTGTTTGGTCGGCTTCAATAGCGGCACGAATCCCGCTGTCGTAAGACAGATAAGTGTCGAGCAGGTTCTGTGATGTGCGTTCAGCTGCTCGTCCGACGATCACACTGACGGTGAAGACATGTGTGACAAGTCCTCTGCCCATCGCGCCGTGGTAGGTGATTGATTCCAGTGTCGGCCATGCAAGTCCGCCGATTGAAGGGTTGACCTGGTCGGGTTGTTGTGCGAATGCGCGAAGGTTCGTGATTGTTGCGAGACGGGTCTGCAATCCTGTTTTGAGTTCGGTGACTGTTGCGGTCATGCAAACATTCGCATTCGGCGATAAGGCTCGACAAGTTGTGCGACGTCTGGGTCGAGTGCGCGTGTCACTCTTATCGCACCTAAGTCTCCGAAGCCTGCAACGCCGAGCGGTGAATCGTAACGCTTAAAAATTCTTGATGCCTGAATGATCACCGCTTGAGTGATCGGTTCAGGCACGGACGGCCAACCATAGACCGCGGTCAGTTGCACTAATGCTTCTGATCCATAGTTTGCGTTCACGGTTGGGAATAGGAAGTCGCCGACTGCGCGGATGCGTGTGAACGGAACAGTCAATCCGTCAAGGATTCCGTTGACTGGTTCTAGTTGATAGTCGGTTCGTGTGAATGTGACATCAAAGTTGCCATCAGCCATCGTTGAAGTTTTGAGTGTGATTGCAGTTCCTGAGATGTCATCAATCTCGCAAACATATTCGTCACCAGCAGTGAAAACTCTGGTCGTCGCAGAACCGTACGCCCAGAACTGTCGATTGGCATAACCATCAATTAGTCGACTGGCAGCTCCGGCACAGTTGTCTATCAGTTCGTCGTCTTGTGTGTCGGCTGTACCGATTCGAAGTGCAGCCTTGATCTGGTTGCGTGTGGCGTAGCCGTTAGTGATTGCCATAGTTCCTTATCTTACTTCAAGATCCGTGGTGGGAACTCTACTCCAGGCACAACTTCATGTTCACGCAAGATTGCTCGCATCTGCTCACACTCAAGTTCGCCGTTCGCCTGCGGTGCAATCGAGTAGGAATCTGATCGCCGAATATGATCGCCACACGGATTGCCTCGGAACGCGACTTTGTAGCCAAGTTTCTTGATCTCCATCCACTGAATCCAATCATTCCAAACAACTTGTCGATATGGGATTGACCATAAAACTGACCTACGAATCAAGATTCCGCCAAGCATTGGATTGTGAGATACATGAAGAATCTGATTGAAGCCTTCTTCGGATGCAGCCCAAACTTGTCCATCTTGCATCCACGGATTACAAATAATCTTCACATCCTCACCAACATCGGTCAGACCGTCAAGCGCGTCAGGGAACCAAATGTCATCCATCCCGACTGGCATCACCCAGTCCGAGTTCGCTGCAAACATGGTGTCATTCCAACTATTCCATTTGTGATGCGGTTGAACAATTTCGTGCCAATGCTTCGGAAGATTCAACGGCACAGGTGAAGACACAATCACCTCATCAGGTTCAGTGTTCAACTTCTCCATCTGTTCAATGAACTGTCCGCCGAACCGATCCCAGAAGTCACCCCAAACTGTGACACACACAGCGATGCTCATGTCAATCCCAACTCAGATCAAGTCGGCGTTGCAGATCCCATTGACCTGCATCAAGTCTCGCGTTGCGAAGTTTGAACAGTTCAAGATTTGATGCGAAAGTTTGCGCGTTCTTACCTTGCAACGCCACATCGGACAGAAGTGTTGACGAGTTGTCGTGCATGATGATGTCTTGTGACTTGCGAATAGTTTTGCCCATCCGCACAGCGCGACGCTCATAATCGTTGTCTTCAAAGTATGCGGGATGGAATGCTTCGCAGAACAGTCCGACATCTTTCACAACTTCAGATCCGATCCACGCGCAAGCCCACTCTGGTGAACCAGTGAGATGAATCTCATCTCGGTCACATCCATTCCAGAACTGTTCAAGTTTGTCTGGTAAGAACCAGGCGTCCGAGTTGAGAAGAATCCAACCCGATGCGAACGGTGTCATCTTGATACCAAGATTCCACGATGTCGCCACACCAAGATTGCTAGGCATGTCCATAATGTAGGTCTTGCCGTGACGACTATGTCGTGGCATCATCAAACAGTCCTGCTCGATCTTGCCTCCGTTGTCGATGATGATGATCTTCTCGACTGGGAAGTCAAGCGAATCTATGCACCGTTCGAGAAGGTCGTATCGGTTGAGGACTGGGATGATTACGACCGGCACCATGCGGACAACTCCTTCATTGTTGGCTTCCAATGCTGTTCAAATACTGTGTCGGCTCCATACCCTTGCGCATGGCTAATAGCCTGCTCAGAACGCCCTCTAGGCGCGTTATACGCCGACTTGAGAGCATTCACGATGTCAGGCACTGACGGTGTGAAGAACCACGACTTCTGAGCCGCATCCCACCATGGCTGACCTTCAACCGTCCAGCCGTCGCCGACCAGCTCAGGTTGTGCGGTGAAGTTTGCGACAATCACTCGACATCCACACGCTTGCGCTTCGATCACTGGAATGCCGAACCCTTCACCCATCGAGCAAGCCAACAGAACATCGGACGCCGTGTACATCGCAGCCATCAAGTTCTGTGGCATACCGTGTCGATATGCGTACTGGTCAACGATCTTGTACTTGTCTGAACTGACTCCGCAAGCGTCAAGAAGTTGAATCAGATTGATACCAGACATCGCACCCATCGGCTCGGTGTAAAGATACAGAACCGCATCAGGATGATCTTTCGCAAAGATTGAATACGCAAGCAGATTCTCTGCCCATGCCTTTCGCGCAGGCTGACTGCCTTTGTTCGTTGCGACCATTGAGATGACGAATTTGTCTTCTTCCCATCCCATAAACTTTCGGCCAGTCATCTTGCCACCATCAGCCAACGCGACAGTCTCGGTCGGTTTGAACACTGGTTCAATCGCGTGAGGAACATAAAGATGATCGATGCCTGCGATGTTCAACATTCGTGAACCAAACTTCGACATCGCGATCGGTTTCACATTCTCACGCGCACACCACTCCAACACTTCTGGCGGTGCAGGCTGATGATCAATCGGAACCCACGACGCAATGTTCTTCAACTCTTTCAACGAATCAGATTTCAACACCCAAACATCAAACAAAGTCATCAACAATGTTGGTGTTGAAAGATCTTGACTAGCCCATTCCATTGTGTGCGCAACCACAACATCGTCGCTGTATGTCGCGAGTCCTTGTGGATACATTTTGAAACCATTCCAAGTCGATACCGAACCCGCAAGTCCGTACATCGCGTGGACTGCTATTTGGTGGTCTTCTTTCGCGAGCCTTTGGATGACTTGCGCGGTTTGCTGACCGTATCCTGTTGCAGCCCAAGGTGCGTTTGAATACCAGACGACTCTGAGTCGGTCGGGATTGGTTTGTCTGATATTTCCAAGTAGTGCGCTGCGCCCGCTCGGACTAATCGCTCCGCCAACGCTCCTGGCATTTCCACTGGTCTGCCTTTGACTATTACCGTTTCCCACATGATCCTCCTAAGAATAGTGCAGGAATAGATAAAGCCTCGGCAAGTCCTGCACGACCGACCGAGGCTTAATCTTAGTCACAGCCCTTGCGGACTGCTATGTCTTTATTCGGATTAGTTCCTGATTATCAGGATGCGCCACCGATGAAGTATTTGACATGGCTTGGTTGTGGCAAGTTGCCGTCAACACGCATTGTTGCGCGGAAGGTAACAAGTCCGGTGTTGAATGCGAAGTCATCGCTTCGATCCAAACGGATGCCACCGACTTGGCGAACATAGTACGAAGGAAGGTGTCCGAAGATAACCGACTTCGCTGCTGTTCCTGTTGATGCCATTGCTGGGTTCTCGAACACTGGGTATCCGAGGAGCAAGTCTTGCGCATCAGCGTTGAGTGCTGGTGAGAACACATAGTTGCCTGCTGTGTCCTTCAACGAGCGCATCTTCGCAATTGAAGACGAGTTCATCTGGAAGCCTGAACCAGCCAAACGACGACCAGCTGTGTCTACCGAGTAGACGAGGCTGATCAAGTTGTCTGCTGTGAACTGACCAGTTGTTGCTGTTGCACCAGTGATACCAGAACCTGCTGCTGCGACGATACCTTTTGGTGCATTTGTGCCTGAACCAGTTGTCAACGCATCGTTAACTCGGAAACCAAGTTCGTTGCCGACCTGAGTTGCCAAGAATGACAAGATGTCAACACCGCTGTCTTCGATCAACTCTTGTGAGAGTTGTACGAGGAACGAATACTTGTACGCGCCCAAAGTGATGAATGAGTTGAAGATTGGATCCGACTCGCTGATTGCTGTTCCTTCGCCAACGATTGCAGCAGTTGAATACTGGGCAAGCGATGGAATCTGAAGGTTCTCACCTGATGCTGTGTTCAACACTGTTGAAGTTGTAAGCATTGGACCAACGTGACGAGCGAGCAAGATAACTTGATCGTAGAACGAAGTTGGAACTGGTGAACCAGTTGATGTTTTTACAACGTCGCGCTTTTCAAATGAGTGCGAACGAACTTCGCCTTTTGCCATCGAGCGGATGACATCAACATCTGAACGAACACCGCGTGGAGCGTCAGCGACAGGACGAACCTGGTCTGCCATCTCGCGTGTTGCTGCATCCAAACGAAGTTCACGAGCCTCATCGGCGCGATACTTCTCGATTGTCACTTGACGATCTTCAAGTTCTTTGCTGATCTTCTCGTATGTCTGTGTCTCTTCTGCTGTCAAGTCACGCTTCTCAGCGGTTGCAACATCAAGAATCTTCTTAGCGGCTTCCCACGCTGTTGCGCGTTGTGCCATTTGTTGTTCAATAAATTGTTTCATGGTTTCCTCGTGTGTGGTTGTGATTGGATATGCGAATGTAGTTGTCTTCCGATCGTAGCGGAACGCTTACCAATCTCTAGTCGTAGCGGAACGCTTACCGACAAGAAGAACTATAGACGAGAAGTTAGAACGATTTCAATAGTTCAAGATGTTTGGCAAGAATGTTCACGGAGGCAGGAACTTGCGCTGGTTCGGCGCGAAGTTTGCTGACCGCGCTCGATAGCAGTTCGGCTGATTCGTCCGACAAAGTGTTGCCAGATTCGAGCATCGTGATCGCCTCGGCGAGCTTGTCTGCGTCAACACCTGTGCGTTTGGCAAGTAGGTCAAGAGAACGAACACTTGCCGAAGTTGCCTTGTAAGCAGGGAAGCCAGTCACGACCGACACTTCATGCAAACGAACCTGGCGTAGTTCGCGTGTCATGCCGTCATCTGACCATGAGTCTCCACCGGCAGGAACTGAGAAGCCAAACGACATCGAGTCAACATCGCCTCGTTGCATAAGAACACTCAGATCACGGCCGACAGTCGTGTCTGGCAGATCTGCGTTCACTAACAATCCTTTAGAATCTTCTTCAAGTCGTAAAGTCCTTGACCTTGTCGAAGCGAGAAGCATTGACGAATCATGGTTCATGTACATTTTGATCGGCTGACGACTCTTCAAAGATTTCTTAAATGCACCTTGCGCGATTCGCTCGATGAATGGCAACGGTTCAGAATCAGAGTTGAACACTGCTGCATAACCTGTGAATGACATTCCGTCACCTGTTGGACCTGCTCGCAGTTCAAACTCGTTGACTTGGATGCGACGTGTCTCGACCTTGTTGTCTTCCATGCCTGGAATGTTAGCAAAGTATTCAGACTTGGTGCGATAGAAGTTGAACAATCCTCGTTCGGCTTTGATCGCGTTCGCTTTACGCTCGTACCAGTCTCGTGCTGGTTGAGGGTTCAACGGATTGATGCCCCACAAATAATGTGCTACAGCACCCGCACCAGGAAACTGATCGTTCGTTGAGTCCGAGTTCTTTGGTGCTTCTAGATCGACTGCGTGTCGTTGCGCCCATGCGTTTGATCGGATGACTTTGTCTTCCGTGATGTCGCCTCTTGCCAGATCTCGTGCTTCACGAACGGTTCGATCGACCAGCCCTTCACCCGCGAGTCCTTGACCGTAATAGTCCAATCCTTTGCGAGCAGCCGTGCGAATGTACACAGGTATCTCAAGAGATACTTGCCGATCTTCTTCAACCATGTCTTCATGTGGTTGCCAAGCGTTGCAATAGAATCCGCCGTTGACATAAGCATCCCATCTCTCGCAATACGCTTTGAGATTGTCACCTTCGCCTTGAACATTTGATTCGTCGTAAAAGTGACAGTTCCCACATGCGCGACCTTCAGGAACATCAGGCGACAAGGCTGGTCGATAGTTGTCAGGAAGTGCGCGTTCAGCTTCGGAATGTTTCGGATGATCAACATGTAACAGATCGTTGTCGGTGATGTAGGCAGGATTCTGCGGATGACCAGTGCGACTCAAGTACAGGAACGCATTCACACGCGCCATCGACCAAGCCGCTCGACTAACACCAGGACGATGCGATGTCGAATAGGCACCAGACCCGCGACGATAAACCGACTTCAACACACCAAGCGTCACACGAGTCCAAACTGGCCGATCACCTTCAGTCATCTTCTCGTTGTGATCGGTGACTTTGTTTCGCAACGCAGTTTCGGTCGCTTCATTGATTTCAATCCCACCTTGTTTGCCTGCTGCTGAACCGGCAGGATTCTTGTCGCTACCTGTGATCTGATCTTCTGGTGGTGCTGGTGCGCGTTGAGAAGGCACATCAAGCGAAACTTGACGCATAGATGGCATCTCGTCTGCTGTAATTGTTTTCGGATCTTTCGTTGCAATACCAACTGAAGCATATGCACGTCGAGCGTCAGCATCATTATCAATCGCCAACTTGACTGGATTCTCTTGAAGAATATCTTGAGCAGTCATTTTCTTGTATTCAGGAGTTGACATTGACATATCTTCATTAAATTGAATGTCATTGAATTGAACTCCAGCATCAGCAAGTTCTTTTATCGTTTTCGCTTCATCCGAATCTGGACGACCTGTCACGATATAAATGTAATAATCGGTATATAACAGATTTACATAGTCAATATTTTTTTGGATACCACGACTGCCAGAAAGCAGCGTTCCATCAATATCAACGATGATGACTTCATTGGCTCGAAAATTGCGTTCGCCACCTGGTTCCATGTCTTCGGCGATAGACACCGCGACCATCTGATCGATTGCGTCTTGTTTTGTTTCGTGACAGCCGATCACTTCGCCGTCTTCTTTGATAGTTGCCCAACCAGAACAGTCTGGTGACTTGTCAGTAATGAAGTAAGGCATTAGACCAACAATAATATCTCAGCGTCATCGTCCAAGATGCTGAATGTGATCGAGCTGGTCGCAGTGCAACTTGCACCATTGAGGATGGCCGAGGCGACCGCGTAGCGTCGCTTCGGTTGGATGACAGGTATCTCGACTTGCGGTAATGGTTCAATCTTCTTGCGTGGTGATGTTGAATAAACTCGGCGTCCGCCAGACGGTGTCGGCTCAGGTACTGGTATGTCGCCTGCGGTAGCGATTGCGACAAGCCCGCCAAGCGTCGCAGTGAATACTGGGAACCCTTCAGCCTGAGCAATGGCTGTGGCATCTAAACCACCAAGCGGTGCAGATAAGACAGCGAACTGGACGACAGTTGCAGAAGCATTCGCATCTAAACCGCCAAGCGGAGCAGACAAGACTGCAAACTGCGTGACAGTTGCGGACACATTGGCATCTAGACCACCAAGCGGAGCAGATAAGACTGCAAACTGTGTGACAGTCGCAGAAGCGTTCGCGTCTAAACCGCCAAGACTCGAAGATGCTGTTGCGGTAGTAAGAAACGGTGAACCGTTTAGAACCTCTGCGCCGTCAAGTTGCGAACTGTCAAGAATGAACGACCGACCAGAAGGACCGTCTAAACCGTAGGCAGTGTCATCTAACTGTGAAAGGTCTAACTTGAATCTTATGACCGCCATAGCGGAACTAACTTGCGACTGTTAAGGAAGCACTGAGGTTGCCTGCGGTGATCGTGTAAGTATCGCCTGCGGTGTAAGCACCAGCGACGACAGTTCCAGAGAACAAGAAATTGCCTGCCGTCAAATTATCCCAAACTGTAAAGTGTGTTGCGTCTTGCGAACCTGCGATGTTCGTCCAAGAAATATCTGCGTCAGAAGTAATCACACCGGCAGAAGCAACACCGAAAGAAATTGCTTTGCGAGTAGTTTCAGTCGCAGGAAACGCAGTGCCAAGCGGACCAGGATCTTGCGTATGAAGTTTCACATAGGCAACAGCAACAGCGAACGAAGTGTTGTTGCCGACAGCGTCAAGAATTGCGTTGCAAAGATAAGCCGATAAACCGTGAGCCATTAGTCTTCGGTCCTTTCAGTGATAGTCAAAATACGACCCTCAGCATCACGTTCAACTGTTCGCACAGTCGGACGGTTCTCAGGAATGTTTACACGCACAACAGTCTCAGGCACATTGATCACAGGTGCAGCGACATTCACTTGAGCCGGTGGAACATTCACCAGAATCTCTGGCATCGTCACATTCACATCACGCTGATTCACATCGTAAGACGGAGCAGGATCGGCAACAGGTTGCAACATGGTCGGTGCAACACCAGTGTGTTTGATCGGATCAACATCAAGTGCTTTCAAAACTGACGCAGGTTCGAAACCTGCGTTGATGAGACGCTGAACCATTGTTGTCTTGCGGTCAAGTTCTGTCAGACCAGCTGCACCAAGATCGACGTTGGCGAGCGGTACACGGTAAGCCTCGCCACCTTCGGCTGGTCGTAGATCTTCGAATCGTCGCACATCATTGATTGACAACCAACCCGCTTGCAAACCTGATGAGTAGCCTGCGACACGCGAACCGAAGTCGCCGCGCATCAACCCATCCAAGTTGAACTTCATGAACGCGCCGTTGGTTAGAAGTTGGCGAGAATATCCGTCTTCAATCTTGGTGACATAAGGTCGCAACGTGTGCATCACGAAATGGATGCCGTTCATTTCGACTGATGCGTATGCTTGCGCACCGGCTTGAATCACTCCAGCCATTGATGGTGGGACACGGAATGCGCGAAGGATTTCTTCAACTGCGAACTGTCGTGACTGTAGAAACTGTGAGTCGTCTGGTGCGACCGAGGTTGTGGTGTACTTAGCACCGCCAAACAGGATGCCTGGTCGGTGTGAGCGTCGTAAACCTTTGTGACCTTCTTCGAATCCGTCAACAAGCGACTTGGCTTGTTCGCGGGTCAGGTTGCCTGGGAACTCGATGATGCCAGAAGTGTGCGAACCTTGACCGAAGAACCTTGCAGCGAACTCTTCCAATGCTTTCGATAGTCCGAGGTTTTCTTTGACAAGTTCGATGCGTGAACGGCCACGAAGATCGCCTGGCAAACGCAACTCAGACAGATGAATCATGTCTTCATGTTCGATCACGTCACGGTTGTCAAACACATAGATGATTCGGCGAGACTCGTCACGCTTCACTTCAACCTTTAGAGGATTCAATACAGCCAAACCTGCAACACCTTGATTGTCACGAATGATTCGAGTGAACGAGTTACCGTTCAACAGCATCGACACGAGAACCTGCTGGAAGTGATCGGTGCGTGACACGCCGATCTCAGGCATGTCCAACCATTCAGGTCGCGGACGGTAAGGACGACGATCACCGTCAACACGAATGAAAGTGTCCACCGGTAATGTTGAGATCGAGTCGGCGATAAGTCGGACACACGCATACACGGTTCCGATCTTTAGCGAATCTTCTTGAGTGACTACCGTGCCAGAGTTCGTTGTGAATTGGAATGCGTCACCTGCTGCGAACAGCGACTGGAACGAGACCGCTCGTTGCTCGCTTCTTGAATCAAACAGTCTTGACAACATCAGTTCTTATCCGCTTTCTTTGACCGTTCCCATGCCAAGGTGAATGCGAGCATTGATAGTCCTATAAAGATTAGCGCAAGCGGAAGCGAGATGTAAAACACGCCGAGCGCAATCAAGAACACTGCGATCATCTCTAAAACTAGAATCATCTACTCTCCTAAACTATGAAGAACCCTGGTTGCTGAATTGTCTCTGTCCGTCTTGTCGCACGATCCACTGCCATCGCCAATGCTATCGCAGCGTCAATCTTGCGTTTGGATTTGCCTTTAGATAATCGCCAACCCATATCGGTTGACCGTTGTGCAGCCGACAACACCTGATCAGTAAAGACAGGATGACCATCATGAGCGATCTTCTGATTGACGATCATCTCATACAAAGTTCCGCAAGCCGGAACCATACGCGCAGTCGACTGAGAGAACTCAACCATCGCAAACCCTTCATCACTCATTGCTTCGGCTGACCGTTGAAAGAAGGCTGGGTCATAAGCGAACTCTTGCACCGTGAACTCTCGACCAAGTTCTCGGATGTGTTGCTCAACTGCTGACACATCCATGACACCGCCGTCAGGATGCCATATCTTGGCACGAACAACTATCTGACCAGACTCTTGCGGTTGCGCGACCACGACCGCAATCGAGTCATGCTTCAACGCCATGTCAATGCCGACGAACACAGGAATGTTCGGATCAAGTTCAGACTCACTGCGACACAACTCCCACGCTCCTTTTGGCAGCCAAGACTCACCATCGGTGCGAACCCACTGGTTCAGACGGTAACGACGATACGCCGTCTCTGCCGTTTGCATCATTGAGATCTCCATATCTTCAATGTCAAGAAGTCCTTCAGCCAAGTTTGGGTTCGCGATATTCCAAGCATCACGATCCGACACATCACAATCCGCTGGTGCTTCCCACCACCAGAATCCGAACCGCTCATCAACCTGATCACCAGAGATCACACGCTTGCCATAGTTGTACAAACTTCCGCACACCGTATCCAAGTCAAACCCTGCGGTCGTGATCGCCACAATGTTCGGATCTTTACGCGCACCAGAACCCAAAGTCAACGCATCCCACAGATCAGAGTTCGGCTGAACATGCAACTCATCAAACACAACCGTCGAAGGATTTAACCCTTGTTGCAATTTGGCGTCACTTGATAACACACGATAGATCGCACCAGTCGAAGGCACCTCAACAACATCTCGATACACCTTGCACACACCCGACAACGCAGGCGACTGAGTGATCTGCCACTTCGCTTCATTGAATACAACACGCGCTTGCTGTCTGTCACCTGCAGCCGAATAAACCTCGGCACCAGGTTCACCTTCAATCAAACCCACCAATGCGACCAATGTTCCTATAAGCGATTTTCCATTTTTCCGAGCCAAACCGATCAGGCTGCGACGGTAACGAAGAAGACCATCATCACGACGCTCATACAAACCGTCAAGAAGTGCGACCTGCCAGTCGGTAAGAATCAGAGGTTGACCGGCGCGAACACCTTTGCTGACATGCAAGAACGTGCGAGCAAAGTCAACGACCTTGTGACCGTCAGATCTGCTGTATAACTTCGGCGTCGACCAGGTTGGAGTTCCTCTGTCGGTATGAGTCAAGCTCATTGGCCACCCTTATCTCGGCAAGACCCAACCTCGCACGATCGCTCGGAGTAAAACCGAGCAGACACAACCAAGCCGTGCACTGCGCATCCATCTGCTCGATCTGTTTCACCGCAGGATGAGTCACAACCTGACCGTTCGGCGACGTGTACCAGCGCGTCGTCACGTCGTCGCCGAGCCAAAGTTCCAGATCGTAGATCTTCTGATAGTTGCGACACAACCGACCCATCAACGGACCGTCGTGCAACTCCGACAAATGACGCCGGCCACCAGTCCACAACACAGTCCAGTACTCGGTCGCAACTTTGCCGAAACCTGTCGGCACCACCGGCACAACCGACATGTCGACTAGCGCGAGCGCTGTCTCTGGCATCGGTGAAGCAGCCTTCATCGGACGCTTGCCAGGATTCCCACGCAATCGCTTGACCTCCGTAGGAGTTGAATTGCCTCCACGGCCGACACCGGTTACTGGTCGAGGCATAACACATGTGCAGGCAATCTATCGCTCTTCTTGGAATTGCAACCCATATGAACCAATCTTGCATTCTCCATCTTGTGTAAACCACCTTTGCTTATTGGAATAATGTGATCAAGACTAACTCGCTCACGCTTCACACCAGTTTGCCAATCCATAAGTTCACCGCATATCTGACACAACGGTCCGTCACGAACTAGCAAGTCATCAAAGGTAATTTTCTCACCAGCCTTGATGATCTCTCGACGAAGATTTGCTTTGTGACTTCCACGACCAGCATCACTCTGTCTGAACTGTGCTTTGCGACAATCAAGACATTGACGATGCTTACCTCGATTAACTTTATTTTTTTTGTAAGGATGTGGGCAAGCCAAGTTGCCACAATCACAAACTGGCAACACAGAATGGTCGGCGACACCGAAGCGTTCAAGTTGATGATGGTAGTTTTTGCCACATTCAACGGAACAGAACTTTGGACGATTTGCAAGTTTCACAAAACACCACAAACAATTTTCAGAACTCACAGAACAATGATAGGCGGTAGTGCAG
>Ga0214923_10002987_pt1 | contig 21711 bp, 32 predicted proteins | sample LL1510_MetaG_FD_177993 | JGI IMG/M metagenome (GOLD analysis project Ga0214923, IMG submission 177993) | Freshwater microbial communities from Lake Lanier, Atlanta, Georgia, United States - LL-1510 | ecosystem: Environmental > Aquatic > Freshwater > Lake | place: USA: Georgia | collected...
ATCTTGGATCTGTAAACATCATCAATGCGTCTGGTTTTTCAAGTTGAATAAGCTGCCTTATTAATTCAGGACTACCATAACCATCTACAGGATAAAGAAACACATTTGCATCTTCAATACCTGCATTTTGATTTGTATCTGCACTTAAATCAAAACGTTTACCTTTATCAGGATGAGAAATAGCTCCCCCTACGTTTACCCAATTAAAATGATGAGCTGTGCCAATAACAATTTCGCGTGCCATAGTGGAAATACCACTTGTCATTCTAATATCATCACAAAGCAATAAAATTTTTTTTCGTTGTGCTTGTGGTATATACCCTTCTTTCATATAACTGTTTTAATTACTTTCTTCTGTTAGTTGTGTGTCTAATTGATTGTGAATTTGTTTTCTGAATTCTTCATTTGTTAAGTAAAGATACATACAACGTTCTGTTAATTTTTGAACACTGAATTTATGCTTTACACAAGCTATTTTAAATTGCTCAAATAAATCTTCAGGAACTTTCACGCTTGTTAGTTGCATTTTTTGTCCCATAGTATATATTTTGGATATAAATATATATAGGAACAAGAAACCGCATCATATATCAAAAGGAGTCATACTAAAGATAATATTATTTACTAAAGGACAATTAGTTTTTATATTATCTATAATATAACTTTTAAAATCTTCTGTATTGTTAAATGATAATAATTTATCATTATTGTAAAGTCTCATTTTTGTTTGTTCTAATATATCTAATTTATTAATAATTAAATCAGTAACTCCGTTTATATTAGCTGCTTTGATTAAATCATTTATATTTAACCAACTAATTTGTCTTTTTCTACCTGTTGTTGCTCCATATTCGTTTCCTAATCTTCTTATATCATCAAATATATCAGATGGTACTTCAAACATTTTATTCCCAACATAAGTTCTGTATGCTTTAGCTATACCGTATATTTTAGTTATTTTTTGAGGAGGAACACCATTTAATATAGCGCTACCAACAGTACAGTGGGATGATGTGACATATGGATAATCACCCCAATCAATATCTAATTCAAATCCTTGTGCTCCTTCAAATAATACTTTACATTCTTGATCTCCATGAAGTTCTTCATAGATATCAATTTTATTTACTTCAGAGCGTGTTTCTACTCTTATTCCTTTTCTACCATACTTGTCTCTATAAGCAGGACCATTACCTGTTTTTGTTGTACCTATAATAGTATCTTGTAAATCTTCAAGAAAATGTTTTGATTGTATTATATGTGTTCGTTTATCTACAAACAAATGTTTTCTAATATCAAAACCAAAAGATTCTAAATATTCTATTTCTGTTCTTAATTTACTAGTATCAACTACACAACCAGGACCAATTATAGATTTAATTCCATATAACACACCAACAGGAATAAAATGTGTTACTATTTTTTGATCATTATGATATACAGTATGGCCTGCATTTCCTCCTCCATTATATCTTACAACATGAGTATATTCCCCTGATTTAGCTAATGAATGAGCTACTTTACCTTTACCTGTATCTCCAGCTTGTAAATCTACTATTACGTGAGCGTAATTAATCATTTATTTAATTTTTATTACAAAGTTCAGGTTTATCACTGTAGGGGCACCATTTGCAACTACTTTCACCTACATTTTTAAGGTATAATTTTATTTGTGGTTTTCCAAACTCATCAAAACAATCTTGTACAAATGAATTAAAGTTATCTATTGCCTCTTTTCGTTTGATTTTTCCGCTTGCTGGTTTAAAAGATTGAACTCGGGGAATTGAGTATTCAGTGTTTTCATAGATTTTTCGCTTAACGATGAAGAATTCGACTTCGATTTGTTCAACGTCGTATCCATACTGTCTGGAGAAATATTCTTTGTAAAGTAAGATTTGAGCAGTTTTTTTACTGTCTTTTTTCTCGTAGTCACTCCATCCACGAGTTGACGTTTTGATGTCATAAATGTATATTTTATTTAGTTCTTCATCATATAAAGCAAAATCAATAAATGCTTTGTAGTAGATATTGTTTGCTATTTTTAAAATTAAAGGTAATTCTATACCTAGTAGTTTTACTTTTCGAATAGTAAATAATTTATTTCTATTCTTTTTAATCCAACTTAACATAGTAATACCATCATCAAAGAACTCACCCATTTCTCCTGCAGTAGTAAAATGATTACCTGCTGCTTTATACTCCTCAGCGTATACTTTTCTAAAGCGTTCTTGAAATAGAGCTTCTAAATCCATCTTATCAGCTGCTGCTCCACTAATATTATACATTGTAGTAATATATTCTTGAAGCGTTTCATGGAATGCTGTTCCAAATACAGTGTGAATAGATGCTTGATATGGTTGTTTATTCTCTACATAAGTAAGATACCACTGATGTGGGCACTTAGCCCACATCGAGTATTGAGAATAAGATACAGTACGGTTATATTCATAATTTATTTCTGGCGGTTGGAAATTCTGAATTTTTAATTCAATATCAGAATACTTTTTCTTTGCCATTAATTTCTTGTTTGATTTTTTCTAAATATAGAATAGCGTCCATATGTTCTTGCTTTGCATGTTCAATCCACTCTAATAATGATAAATCATTACGATCTAAATCAACACCATACTTTGCTTTACCTTTAGTAGCTCGTTCTTCAAACTGCTGAATAATTGAAGTAACAATTGAGTCTAGAGCGGGCTTCTCTTCTACTTGATTATCTATATATTCCATATAGTCTTGAAATGGTTTTAAATTATCCATTGATTTGTAACATTATATTTTCTATTTCTTCTTTAGAAAGCATATCAATATATTCTTTAGCTTCTTTTTTACTAATTTCAAAATATTGAGATATAGCTTCCACTTGCTCTACTTTATATTCCTTTTTATTTTTAGCTTTAATGTATTTAAGATACTTATATTGTTTAGGAATAAGATCTTTATATAAATTATAAAGATGTTCTCCTTTCATTATAAATGTATTCTTTTGTACTACATTAACTACTTCACAATAATCAGGATCCATTGAAAGTATTCTATTACACATCCAATTATTAAATGTATTTTTTTCTTCCTCAGGAATATCACACCAATTATCTTTAGTGGTAGTTATTCTTTTTATTATATTAAAAATAGTAGCAGCCATTTATTAAATTTAATTAATTTTTTTTATATTCCCAAATATAACCATAGGCTGTTTTTTGTTTACCTTTACAACAAGTCGATATATTAGAAGTAGGATATTTTAATACTCTTTCTATTTCAGTAAAACTATCCCATTCTTGTATAAAGTTTCCATTTTTTGATTTTTGAATAACAGTTATATTATTACCATGTTTATTATTATACCCAGGAAATACATTAGTATAACTCCAAACAAATCCTTGAGAAGTTTTATTTTTACCAGATAAATTATCTTTTATTCCTTTACCATATTTTAATTCAGCTTTAACTATTGATTCCCACTCTTGTATAAAGTTACCATTTATATCAAACTGGTATATTTTAACAGAATTGGATTTACTAGTTATTGATTTTATATGATTTGTTCTTTTATATTTACCTGCTTTTCCTTTATTAGAGTTACTAATTTTTAATTTAGTTTCATTACTTACTTTACCTCTACCATTACCTAATTTTAAATTTAAACCATTTAATCCTAATACATTATAAAATAAACCCCAATATATTTCTCTATCATTCAGTTGTTCAATAGTACATTCTTCTATTACTTCAAATATATGATTAATAGGATTATATTTTATTAAAGAATTATATAATTTAATTTGTTTTTTACATCTTTTTAATTTATTGTATTCTTCCCATCGTCTCTTTATATTTTTAGATTGACCAATATAAATTTTGTTATTTGGATTTATTATTTTATATATTCCTATCATATCAATAAATATATAGAATCATAGAAAAAACACTATTTATCATTAGTCATTAGTAATTTCTTGAATCGTCGTTATATTTATTCTTAGCTTGTTCTTGTGCTCTACGATAATTTAGTTCTTCTTCTAAACTAGTAACCATTCCACTTAGTGCTTGCATTCGTTCTCCAGCAGCATTAAGTTGAGCGACCAATGCTTTTTTCTCTTCATTTAAATTAACTACATATTGCCTAAGTTGAACAATCTCTTGTTCCATTTGTTCTTGTTGTTCTTTTTTCATTTTATTTATTTTAAATATATTAAACATTATCTTGACTTCTTAATTGCATAGGTATAAATTGTTCATTTACGTGACCACATTTAGTACAGACAAACACAGAAATAGGAATAAGAGCATCCTGAGCGGTGCCTGTTACGAAACGAGATGCTTTTCGAAGCATAAATCCTTCTTGAAAAGTTTCATTACTACATTCATCACAGGCAACACCTGTTGTTTTATCTAATGTAATATTTACATTAAGTTGTTGTTCCATTATATTACTTGTTTTTTAATTGTATCTAATATTCTGCTTATTGATGCCATAAAGTTTATTTCTTTATCAGGTACTACATTTGCTCTCCAGCTATATTCATCTAATATAACTGATACTTGAGCATCGTTTCCATAGCTAAATTCACTTAGATTATCAAACATATATCTAAAAACTACTTGAAAATCGTCTACTTGTTCATCAGCTATAAGTTGACGAACATCATACCAAGCTTTATTATCTCGTTGTTTAAGTATTTCTACCAACTTTTTCATCCAATTAACATTCAATGAAATCCATTGATATTTTCCATCTACAACACCGGCTTGTAAGTTTTTAATAACAGAACGAATATCCGGGTAATATTCTTTAATAAGCATAGCTACATCTTGAATATCATATTCAACTTCTTCAACATCAAGAATATTAGTACAAACATGCCTTGCAACATCACCTTTAGATGGAGGTGTTAATTTATGAACTTCACAGCGTGATTGGAGAGGTTCAATTAAACGTTCAATATAATTACAAGTAAGAATAAAACGAGTAGTAATTGAATATTCTTCAATTAGATTTCTAAGTGCAGCTTGTGCTGGTTGAGTTAAGAAATCTGCTTCATCTAGAATAACTACTTTAAGTGGTTTAAATGTAGATGTAGAAGCAAATGTTTTAACTTTATCTCTAATCATATCAATACCGTTCTCATCACTAGCATTAATATAGAGATAATCACAATTTATATTTTTAACAATTAGTTTAGCAAGTGTTGTTTTACCTGTTCCTGCTGTTCCACTAAATATAAAATGAGGTATATCATTTGAAGCAATACAAGCAGCGATGCGGTTTTTAACCGCATCGTTACCTATATATTCATCTAATATTTTACTACGATATTTTTCAATCCAAAGAGAATGTTGTTTTTTCATAACTTAAATATATAACTTTTATTTTGCCTTCTCCACTATATCTATATCTTTTATTTTAGTAGTCAGAACATGATTCTTCTATCTGGCTATTATTTAGTAAAATAATCTTTTAACAAAACGCATTATAGAACCTCCTATAGTCTTGTATCTTGGGAATCCTTCTACTTGCCATCTCATTTTATATTTCATGTTATTTATTTTAAACAATAAGGACAGAATTCTGTCACCTAGCTATTTTAATTTATTGTTTCATATGTGTAATTGCATTTTACACATTTATAAGTTTCACGAATGTATGAATTTGTGATTCCAAAACCAATATCGTTTCCTTTAACAAATTTAGAATCAATTAAATCATATTTATGTTGTCCACCCATAGAGCATCTACCACTAAAATATAGATAAAACATAAATACAAGCGGAGGTAAACTAAAAAATATAATAATTAATAAACTGTTCAAATTCATAATTCGTCGTATTCATGATTGCATTTATAGCAATAATATCTATGGGTATTATTAGAGTAAAACGCAATTACTTTTTTCTTTGACCCCCAATGCCAAAAATTACACCATAAAACTTTTAGTTTGACCATAACTATTATTTTTTGTAGTCAGAACAGGATTCGAACTCTGTATTTGTGGAGGATACCCACCACAATCCCACCCACTCACGAGGGAGCGTCTACCAATTCCGCCACCTGACTTCCTTTTATTTAATTAAATTTACATTTCTAAATTTGCCATCCCAAAATCATCTGTCTTTTTCTTTTCAGATGGTTTGTCATGTATTACTGCTTCTGTCATTAGTAATGTAACTGCAGCAGCAGCAGCATTTTCAAGAGCACAACGTACTACTTTAGTTGGATCAATAATACCTGATTTAAAAGCATTAACTGTTCTTTCTCCTACAATATCAGGTACAGCATTTTCTTCTTTTAAAATTGAAATCCATTCGTAATAGTCTTCACCAGCATTAGATAGGATTTTATTGAGTGGAGCAGAACATGCTTTGAATACTATTCTACCTCCTAATCCAAAATCGCTATTATCTCTATTATTAATAGCGTTTCTACTATTGAATAATGCCATGCCAGCACCGGCTACAATACCTTCTTCGAGTGCGGCTTTAGTTGCTTGAAGTGCATCGTCAATACGATCTTTTCTCTCTTTCATTTCAACTTCAGTACCTCCACCCACATTAATAATAGCTACACCACCAATCATTTTTGCTAAACGATCTTGTAAGCGTTCAACTTCATAAGGTGAATTTGCATTATCGATTTGAGACTTCAATTCATCAACACGAGCGTCAATTTTTTCAGCTTTACCTTTACCATCTACAATAGTAGTAGTATCTTTACCTACAGTAATAGTTCTTGCTTTACCAAACCATTCCATATTGAAGCGTTCCAATTTCATACCTTTTTGAGGTGAAATTACAGTACCATCCGTTACAACAGCAATATCTTCTAAAATTAATGTTCTACGTTCACCGAAATCAGGTGCTTTAACAGCTACTACTTTCAATATGCCTCTCATTTTATTTACAATGAGTGTTGAAAGTGCTTCACCATCAATATCTTCAGCAATAATAAGTAATGCTTTATTTTCTTGTGATACGCGTTCAAGTACAGGTAATAGATCTTTTACAGCACTTAAACGACCATCATACAATAAAATCAAAGCATCGTTGAGAACAGATTGCATTGTGTTGTTATCTGTTACCATATATGGTGACTTATAACCACGATCAAATTGAAGTCCTTCCACTACTTCGAGTGATGTTTCACCGGAGCGTGACTCTTCAACAGTTACAATACCATCTCTTCCTACTTTATCAATAGCAGTAGCTACTAGCTCACCTATTTCTTCATCTCCATTAGCTGATAATGTAGCAATTTGTTTAATTTGCTTTTCATCAGTAATGTCTATTGATATTTCTTTTAATTCATTAATTACTGCTTTAACAGCTGCTTCAATACCATACTTTACTTGAGTAACATTAACTGATGGTTTTGATGTTGCTTCAAGTGCTTGATTAGCGATATTATAAGCCAACAACGTTGATGTTGTTGTGCCATCACCTGCTTGATCAACTGTTTTTTGTGCTGCTTGCTTAATTACAGTAGCACCCATATTTTCAATTGGATCTTCTAAAGTAATAGTTTTAGCTACAGTAACACCATCTTTAGTTGATACTACTTGTCCATGTTCTTTTTCAATCAACACATTACGTCCAAAAGGACCCATTGTTACTGTTACAGCGTCGTGTACTTTTTTAATACCGTCCTGTAGTTTTTCTTTTGCTTCTCTATCAAATTTAATTATTTTACTCATATTTTATTTATTATTAATCTTCTATTACAGCAAATATATCTTGTTCTTTATATATAAGATATTCTTCACCTTTTATACTAATACGTTGTCCTCCAAAAGCAGGAAATGTAACTTGCTGTCCTACTTTTAATGTATTGGGAATTAAGTTTCCATTTAGTCCTATCATTCCGGGCCCAATAGCTATTACTTCTCCTAACATAGCTTTTTCTTTTCCTAAATCAGGTACTACAATGTTTCCATACATTGTTTCAGTTTCATCTTGTTGTTTAATCACGACGTGATTATGCAATGGTTTTATTTTCATAATTTTTCTATTTCTTGTTTTACTTCTTCCCAATAATTAAAATCCCATCCTCCACAGTTTTTGTCAAGCGCATTCATTATTTGATCAACCGCAGAAGATGCAACTTTTTTAGATTGTATTCTTTTAAAATGAGTTATTAAATTTTCATTATAATAATAAAAATCAAGTAACTTTTCTGCTTTTTCTTTCGGTGTCATAACATTATTTTAAAGATACTGACAGGTCTCTTAAATTCAAAACTTATTTAATTGTAACCTTTGTTGGCTTATTTTCTTTTGCAAATGGAATATCCAAAGTCAATAATCCTTTTTCCAATTTAGCTTCTAGCTCTTGGAGATTATATTTACTTGAAATTTTCCAAGCAAGATCAAAACTTGATTTTTTAATTGTGCGCAATAGATATCTATATTCATTCTTTTCTGCTTCCTCCTCCTTATCACTTTTACGATAAGCAACACGAAGTGTTTCTGAGTCAATAATAATGTCAATATCTGATTTTTCAAGACCTACTGCTGCGAGTTCAATACGTAAACCATTATCTGTTTCTTGGATATCGCAAGGGATTCCTGCTACTTTTTCTTTGATTGGTTTGTAACCATCATTTGAAAAAAATGATTTCCAAAGAAGATCAAATTCTTCATCAAATTTCCAAAAATCATTATACGTGGGGTAATTAGTGAAGGTATTTGTTACATAACCTCCTGTTGTTGTTCCTACGAGGTATTGATTATTACCTCCTGTTAATGCAAATGCACCTGATGTGCTGGTTCCGTTTGTTACTACGAACACGTCTGTAGTTTTACTCATTTTGTTTTTATTTGTGCTCCCCTAAGGTGAGCGGGTTAATTAATAATTCGTAACGTGAGACCTGTCAAGTATCTCGTATATAAATATTATTCCTTTGGGGGAAGATAATATGTGCTTTTAATATTTCTTTCATCTGTGAATTCTAATTTTAGAATTCCATTCTCATCAAACCAACCACGACCTGTTGCTCCTTTATTTTCAACAAATATTTCTTGAATATAGTTGGCGTTGTATATAAATGCGGAAGACGGTAATGTCATTTCACTAGCTAACGTATAGAAGTCAATTTTATCATCGTGTGATGTTTTACCACCTAAAGTAAAGTAAATATTTTTTTCTTGTTCTTCACTATATGCAGCTTGAATTTTAACTTCATCACTACCTAGTGCTTTTTTAGCTCTAATATAACGATCAGTTAGTTCTTTATCAATATCAAACGAGTAATCAAATGTAACTTGACTTTCATCTAATACCATTGTTTCAATAGGTATCATTCTTAAATCAGCAAGATGATAAGTCAAGTCATATTCATTATCTGCTATTAATAATTTAGTAGTAACATTATTACGTGTTTCAGTATTTAATGCTATAAATTGATTTGTAATGCCTACTAATTTAAGTAATTTATTTGTGTCGTATATTCCTAAAACACAATCATTAATTTCAAATCCAGGAGCTTCTACTACACCGCATAAATCCATTGTAGGTGAAGTAAATTGTATTTGTACTTTTTCATCTTTAATTATCCACTTTACTTTTTCATGTATTCCATTTAGGTAATACTTTTCAATGACTGAGAGTAGTAATTGTTTTTCCATAACTTAAATATAAGATTTATGTTTTGCCTAAATAAATCGAAAATACTTATTTACTTTATCATTCAAACTAGGAAACGACCAACCTAAATCTTCATAAATACCTTTTAATTTATTTAATAGTGTTGATTCGAATCCTTCATCTCTATCAGCAAACTTATCAATTAACTCAACAATAAAATCAGGATCATTACCTGTAAATCCAATTACATCTATACTATATGGGTTTGTTTTAAGTTGAATATATTTCATTTTATCACCAGCAGTAAACAATGGATATTGTTTATGTACTTTTTTAAATTTAAGTAAGTCATTATAGTATATAGCTGCTTTAGTGTTAATAGGACATTTTAATTTTAGTGTTGAGAATATTTCACCTGCTTTAGGAGCACGTTCAATGTATGATTCAATTTGTTTTACTCCTGTAGGTTTAGCTATTTCTTCAATAGGCATTGTTTTAACATACTTTTTAAAATCAATTATCTTTTGATCTATTTCTATTTTAGGTTTACCAAACATAATATCTTTAAGTAATCCCTCACCAAATTCAGAATATAGAGGTGTCATATTTGATTTCATCAAATCAAGACCCATCATTATCATTTCATCAGCAGTAACACCTTCTTTATTTACAATGTACATTGCATAACGACGTTTACCTGCGAAATAACCTCTTTCAATAACTACTTCTTGTTTTAATTCGAAGTAATGATCACGTTTTCCAACATTAAAATGTTCTCTAACTATATAATCAATATTATCGTTTGCTGCTTTTTGTATTTCAGTGGCAATTTCTAGTACAGCTTTAACGTATTCTTCTTTAGTTGTTGTTTCTGGGTAACGTTGTAATACTAAGTCTTTACACTGAATGAATAATGAGTCTGTGTCTGATGTTACGACATAATCTTTATCTATAGTGTCTAATTGCTCATTCATCCATTTATTAACAAACTTAATTGACTCTTGTGTTACACGCTGACCACTGAGCGTTATAGCTTTAGATATCATTTTATGACCATCAGTATAGCGCCAACTATTGACAGCATAACAACCATAAACGTCATTTAGTTTGATTTTATATGCATGTTGGCGTCTATTATAGAACTCACCTTTAACAGCATCACCTGATTTGTATGCTTTTTTCATTAGGTTTTTATACTCAACTCGCTTATTAAACCAATCAGTTAATACTTCACATACTACCGATGATTTATCAGTTCTAAACATAGCACCAGATGCTGCTATCATCCATTTATTATCTTCAATTAAACCAATTAATGCACCTACTTTTACTTGTGCTTGTTGAGTTGAACGTTTTTCATTTAGTCGCTCAATAGTGATTATTTGTTCAGGATCCATTTGTTTTAGATCATTTAACGTCCAATTATTATCATACTTATTTTTATTTATAATACGACCAATGAACGTTTCAATTCCTATGTTAAGCGAACGAATAATAGATGGATATAGTGATGTAAAATCTAAATCAATAACCCACTCATATAATCCAGGGGTTGGATCTTTTAAATAACCACCAGCATATTCTTCTTCAAGCTGTTTAAGTGCAGGATTAGTAGTTGTAGGTTTATTAGGTGAAACTATACCTTGACGTTTTAGATAAGTCAATATAGCGCCATCGTTTAGTACAGTTGATAAATAGATCATTTCATAAGGTACATGACATAGATGACAAATTGCAACCGTTAGTTCAATAAATTTGAATTTCTTTTCTAATTCAATAATAATTTCTACGTCACGTAAGTTATATTCAACGTATTTATTTACATCTTCTTTGAACAATCTATCTAAACTACCTTCATAATCTACCTTACCTAAATTAACATATTTTACTCCTATATCGTTTAGTTTATATGATGGTTCTTGCTTCATAACGTACTTCTTATGAAGCAACATATAATCTAAATGATTAATACCTGCTATTTCAATTGGTTGAGATGTATCCCACTCGGTAAATTTAAACTTACGGATTGGAGACAAACGAGCTGCTTCATCAGCTCCTAATACATTGTTTAGCCTATAATATAGATAGGGAATATCAAAGAAACCACTATTCCATCCAGTAATAATAGTCGGGTCTACTGTTTCCCATAATTCAAGAAATAACAATAGTAATTCTTCTTCATTAGCACAAGGTACTACTTGTTTATTTTCTTCATTTATTGGTTGTAATTGATTTTTTTCATCTAATATTAAGCAATAATATTTTTTGCCGGTAGCATCATACAATGAAATTGAAGTGATTTTCATTGGTGCTGATTTAATATATTCAGTAGTTAGAGCACCACCAATTTCACACTCAATATCAAAGTAAACTATATTATGCCATTCAGGAGTATCATCACTGTCTTTATACTTATTAATTAACACAGCAGTAAGTCGATCGATATCTGCTTCATATAAATGGTTATCAGTCCATTTGTATTTAGTAGTTAATTTAGCTCGCTTACCATCTAGCGTTTGGTATTGACCGTTATCGTCTATTTGAAAGCGAGGTACTGTATATTGGAATTCGGTCCATCCTTGATTATCATCACGTAGATGATAGCTGTACGATTTATTGTCGTAGAATATTGCTTGATACATAACTTAAATATATAACCTTTATTTTGCCAAAAATTAAATTAGTAAGGAGTTAAAACATGATCAGATGCTATTCCGTTTTGTTCTAACCACTCCATTGCTTGATTATAAGTTAAATTTTCTACAATTATTGTATTTGTAAGAATATCTAATATATAATATAATTGTTCCATTAGCTAAAAGTTACTGTTATTGTTTGAGTAGATTGACCACATGAACTGCCATTTAAACCACCCCAATTACTATTTTTAATCATGGGTCTTACTGTAAATGTAGTTCCACCACCACAATCACAAGTTCCACTACTTGTTAAATAAATTGAATTAGCATCTGCCGTTCCTTGCACACATCCTTGAATTACTCTCCAAGTTCTAGATCCAATTGTTACTGAGAAGTTAGTACCTGTAGTTGCTGTTCTTAAAGCATTAGCAATGTTTTGAACATTAGCATCAGTAACAGTAATACTAGCACCAAGATTATTTGATATAGTCATTGTTGTATATGTTCCTGTTAATTGGCTTCTAAATGTTGTCCAAGCATTTTCTATTGTTGCTCCTGGTGCTTGACCTCCAGTAAATGTTTGAGAAAATGTTACACCACCACCTCCTCCTCCTCCGGAAACAGACATCGTTATTCTTCCCATATTGTTATTATTAACAAAAGTAAAATTACCTGAATTATTTGTATTTGATAAAGTTAGTGGCATCAAATATAAATATTCAATTCTATTTCTTCAGGAGTATAATTGTAGAAATGTTTATAACTATGTAAGAAAGCAACATCAGGTTGTTCTTCCATTGGGATACTCCATCCTGTTTTATCCCACCAATTACCTATATTTTTGGAATCATATTGAGCCCAATCTTCCCATACTCCACTAGTATAACCATTAAATTGAAAAATAAAAGATAAAGTAGCATCACACCATTCAATTGGTCTGCTATCTAATACTTTAATTTCATCCCAAGGAATATTATTTATGTTTTCGTAAATTTTAATAAATTTTTCTCTATTGAATATAGCACCTCCACACGCTCCATAACTTTCTAAAGAACCTAATTTGCTCCAGTGATTTCTAGAATGATCAGTTATATTAAATTTATTTTTAAGATAACTATATAATTCAGGAGTATATAAAGGACCATTTGCTCCTGAGATGTCAAATTGAGGAGGTTTAATTATTTGTCTTTTACACCATACATCGTCTTCATAGTGTAAAACCCAATCAACATCTTTTAAAACAGTAGTGCATGCTTTATATATTCTTTCTAACCAATCTAATTGACCGTTTTCTTTAATGAATACTCTTCCTGAATGAGGATTATTAATTCCAGTTTGTTCTAAATGTTCATAATAACAATTAAATTTTTCTGCTACTTTTTCTAATATATTACTTCCATCTTCATATAACATTACTGGAATATCAGGATAAATTTTTCTAAGTTGTTCTAAGGCTTTGTAGCATGCTACTAATTTATGTCCTGATTGGTAAAATACTCCTAGTTTCATAGTATTATATCTTTTCTATTTATCCATTCTCCATCTTTATTTACAGGCCAGTAAACCCACTTATATGGTTTAGTAAATGATTTAAAATGTATTTGTAAGTTTGGAGTGTATTCTGTTAGATCAAATCTATATATTACTTCTTCTTTTTCATTTTCAACACCAATATAAATAAAGTTAAAATCTTCTGTTGGTGGAATACTTAAAGTTAAATTATATTCTTCTTCTACTATTAAGTCCCAATCAGAATCATCATTAACAGGTGGATTAATTCCTTTTAATGTATCTGGATGTAATCTTTTATTTTTAAAATTAATACCAGCATATAACTCATAATCGCGGTGAGTACGTACTGTACCTAAACCGTATTCACCTAAATCAATATTATTATCTTCTTCTTGTAGCATATGACGTAAACGGCGTTTACTATCATTATCCATTTCCCACCATGGTTTTTCTACATTATTAGCTGGGGTAAAATCATCCCAATGTTTAGTTCTACCTTCACGAGTATATTCATGCCATATTATTGTTTTATGAGGATGAAATAAATCATATCCTAATGTATATGACCTAATTGATAAACTAATTTCATCACCAGCAAAATAAATATTAGGATCGTATTTATATTCTTCACAATGAATACCTAGTGTAAAGAAAAAATGACCACTAACAAATCTAGCAGGAATAGGAGCAGTTAATGTTTCCCAATCAGGTATAGTATGAGGTCTGAATAGTATAGTACCACCTGATGTGAAGTTAGAGGCAACCATTTTGTATGGCTCTATATTCAATAATTCATTATTAAGAGGACGATACATTCCTGCATACGAAGTAATAATAGGTTTAGGTGAATTAGTTAATTGCATCATTTCAATTAACTCTTCATCCCAATCTTGTAAGAAACGATGATGTGAGTCTAATTGTAAAGTATATTTTTCACCTTTCCATAATTTTTGAATTAAACTTCTAGCCCAACATAATCCTTTACTTTCACTCCAGTGTTTATCTATTATAGTGAAACAAGAATCACTAGCAAATTCAGCTAGCGATTCTGTTTCATCTCGTTGCCAACAAATGCCAAATGTAAGACGCTCAGGATATTTAGCTTTAGCTATACAATCTCTAATTGTAGGAACTAATTCAGGATCTCTATATGATGCTATCTGAATGAATATTTTATCCATTTCTTTGTTTATCATTTTGCCACTGTCCATCATACATTTCTGTGGGTGTGCATTCGTAGAAGTAAATTTGAGCTACCCGAGCATCTTTTTCAATAAAAATAGGCTCAAATACATAAAGTAATGTACCCATATTCTCTGTTTTAAATCCAGGATCAAATACTGGGCTATTAATGATAGCTCCGTTACGGTAAAGTGAAGAGCGTTGTTTGATAAATGCTACTCTATTATTTGGGATAGTACAGCCTTCATTAAAAGTAATATCGTATACACCTTCATATAATAACCATCCTTCACAACCATCTAATTTAATGGACTCTATTGGTTTATATGTAGTTAATTCAGTTTTATCTTTTAATACTTTACCGATTTTACCATCAGCATGGTAAACATCTGCACTAATTTTATTACCTATTTTTTGTACTGCTTTTAAACTAAGATCAAAACCTACTTGCGCTGGTTTGCCTTTAGTGTGTTCTAATTTTAATAGATTTTCTTCTAGTATTTGATTTACGTTTAACATAACATTGATTTTTAAATAGAGATAGGCGAAAGATAATTAAATCTTTTCGCCTATCCAAATTAAACTAAATTAAATTACTTTTTAGTTTTTTTAACGATTTTTGGAGCTTCAACAGCTACTGGTTCTTCTACTTTAGCTGGTTCTTCAACAGTAGCAACTGGTTCTTCAGTAGCAACTGGCTCTTCAACAGCAGCGGGTACTTCAGTAGTAGCTGGTTTGGAAGCAAACAATTCTACAAGCATTTTTAAAGGTCCATCAGGTAAGAATCGACCAATAACAACCACAGCAGCTGCTATTAAAGCGTTTACTAATGTTACTTCACCAGTAGTAAGTTGTTCTTGTAATACTACAAAGAAAGCAGCTAAAATACCAACAATAGATGTAACTGGGGAATCACCTAAAATTTTCTTAAGCATAGTTTATAAATTTGGTTTTCAATAAATATATGATTTTAACGATAACCTTCCATTCCTAGTTTAAGCATATCTAATACTTCTGCTTTAGCTGTTCTATTAATTTATATTAATAATAATTCTGTTTTCTTTAGTAAATCCTTCTCCATTTACTACCATATCACCATTTGCATTCCTTTCTGTATCTACAATACAGTATCTCCATCTTAGTCCTTGTAGTTTACTTACCACTTTTGATATTTTACACCAAGTAGGTTTAAACATATCGCTCGCTGTATCTATGTCATCTAATAGCCTAAACATTTTCTCAATAATATGAATTAATGTTGCTATATTTATACCTCTTCTCTGGGTTGTATCAATAGCATACGTGTCTTCAATCATTTTAACTAAATCATCATCAACAGCATGTGCTTCTTTTGCTTTATTATAACAGTATTCTACATAGTTTTTATTACCTTCTATACCTTCATACCCTTCAAGAATATTTTCAATAGAACATAGTATGTCTCTTAATCTGTCTGCTGCATATAGCATTTCATGTTTATTATTCATTTTTTATATTTTAAATTTTCAAATAAATCCATGACAAGAAATATAATTTATTAGTATAGAGTTTGAATATTCAGTTTTAACATTTCAAGTACTTCTGCTTTAGCTGTTTTATTATGATCGGAAAATACACCAGATACTTCACTTGTTACCATTGAAGCTCCTTGATGTTTTACACCTCTACAACTTACGCATTGATGTCCTGCATGTACTATTACCATTACTCCAATATTATCTTCACATATAGCATCAATAGCATTATGAATTGCTACTGTAAGTTGTTCTTGAATAGCACCTCTACGAGCAAAATGTTCTACTACACGATTTAATTTACTTAAACCAACTACTTTACCATCTTTACCAGGTATATAGGCAACGTGTGCTTTACCTAGAATTGCTTGATGATGGTGTGAACACATTGATACGATTGGTATATCGCGCTCTAAAATAATACCTGTGTATCCATCACTTGGAAATGCAGTAATGTCTGAAGGTAATTCATATCTACCTTTCCATAGATCAAACACATAAGCTTTAGCTACGCGGCGTGGCGTTTCCATACTGTTTGGATCGTTTCTCCAATCAACACCTAATGCTGTAAGAAAATTGCCATAAGCTATTTCAGCTTCATCTACAATTTTCCATTTTTCATCATCAGTAAGTGAACGATGATATCCATCCTCAATAAGAGAAGCCAAATGATTTGAAATACCATTTGCAAATCCAGGTTGTGCTGTTTCTAATGCTTCAACATTAGCGATTTTTCTACGTTTATTCTCCATATTCTTCTTTATACATTATTTTAAAATAACATTTTTCACATAATTGACCTGCACCTTCAACGTAATAATTTCTTTCATCTATGTGATCTGATTTAAGATAAGTAGTATCTTCATTACAGACGATACAATACTCTTTTTCATCGGTTAGTTTTTCCATTTTTATCGTTTTTGTCAGCAAACCAAATAGCTATTTTTAGTAAGGATAAAGGAAAAGCTGCTGTTACTATTAAACCTGCTATTAGGTATATTATTTTCAATATTATTTCTTTTTATTATGTGCTATTGGTCTTCCATTTTCATCTAATAATACAAATACAATTTTTTCAACTCTAATAATAGTTTGTTTAGTATCTTTATTTCGTACTTCACATACGATAGTAATAGATGTTGTACCTACAGACACTAAATCACATCCTATCTCAATAACATCACCTGTCTTAGCTGAAGATACGAAATTAATTTCGCTCATTGCCTTAGTAACTATATTTGTTTTATTTAGTTGGCAAATAGCAAATATAACTGCTTCTTCGTCTATCCATTTTAAAACTTGTCCACCAAATAAAGTACCTCTAGCGTTTAAATCGCTTGGTTTAATTAGTTTTCTAGTTCTAAATTTCATTATACATTAAGTGTTTTATCCCAAGCTGAAATATGTAAGCGAGTTAAACCACGGAATTTGTATTTTTTAGCCATTTCTAATACAAATTGAGTACGCTCATGAAAATCAGCTTGATTATCTAATCCTGGCATACAAACCACTTTGGAAAGCGGTATACTAAATTCATCAACAAAGTCACGTAGTAGTTCATTAACATCTTCTTCATTTGATATAACAAATTTAAATTGGTAATTACTATGTTCCATTATGCGTTTAATAGCTTCGGGTACGATACGTTGTTTAGCTGGTAAGCCTGAATTTGCTAGTTTAGGTGAGCAGTTGATTTGATCAAGTATTTTAAATAAAGATTTATCAATTATAACTGTACCATTTGTTTCTATTTCATAGTATGGACTAATCTCTTCCACGTCTATAAGTGCTAATTCTTCAAGCATCCAATAGCCAGTAAAATTAACTATTGCTTCTTGATGTCCTTTAATTGTGGGTTCACCACCAGTCCAAATAATATGAATATTACCTTTTAAAATATCATCATAGATACCTTGTTCTTTCCAACGGTCAATTAGATATTGAAAGTCCTTATCTTCACCTCTCCAAGCCCATTGTGAGAGAGAATCACACGTCCATGTTGCTTTACCTTCAGCATGAAGATCACCAACAATTATCTCTCCATCTTCTAATAATTTATCTTTAACTATTTGATTCATATGTTTTCTAGATAGTCCGCAGCTAAGATTGCATATTCCCAGTCTTACAAAATATGAAGGTACTCCTGTGCTTACTCCTTCTCCTTGCACTGAAAAAAAGTCACTTGATATGAGCAACTTATTCGGATCTATTTTTGACATAATTTTAAAATTTTATTTTCTGTTTTATTACGTATTTTAATATTATTCTGAGTTAGGATTATTCGAATTAAATTATTGTTGCATTTATATTTTCTGCCTAAGTCACTCAATGTATATCCTTTCTCATATAAAGATATAATTTCATTTTTGACTTCCCAAACTTCAGGTCTATCTTTTTTCATTGGTTTTTCAATGTTGTCCTTTCTATTTCTGAGTTGTATTTTATTTTCTATAAGGCGTTTTGTAACGAATGAGGTACTTTTATTAAAATGATTAGCTATTCTATTTACACTCCATTTATCTTCACTGTATAGCTTGATCAATTTATTTAGGTATGTTTCATCAAACTCTAAATCACGAGCACCAGATGTTATTGAATTTTTAAATCGTATTTGTTGTGATTCGGAAGCTGTTCTTAAAATATCATTACATATTATTTTAATAGTACCTCTATCACATTTATATTTTTCAGCTAATATTGTTCTAGGTATTCCTTGTTTATATTGCTCTCTAATTTCATTGTAGTAATCGTACCATAAGTCCTTTCTAAAGCCATGTATACTTCCATTTAGTCCAGAATTACTATTTATATTATACGTGTTAGGATCATTACAGAACTCTTCAGTTAGGTACTCTTTTTCTTTTTGTTCAGCTTCCTGTCGCGTAGAGTAGACGTGCAGTACTTCTTTCTTAAAGTTTTCGATACCTTCAATCTCAATTAGTTTTACTATAATGTTGCTACTGCTCATGTATACATCTTGTTCAGGATTAGGATGTGTTCTTACTCCTATATAGATTTTATTATTTTTTAGATTAGTAATCCTATAAACATAATGTATGTTATTCATATCTGTCATTTATAATAAATATTGACAGATTATAATTTCTACTCGATTAATTCAATAGAAGTCTGAGCTTATAAGTAATTTATTTGGATTGATCTTGCTCATTAATATATGCTTTATATTTTTCTTTATCTATTACTATCATTTTAGTAGGGGCAGGTGTACCAGTAAAGGGACAGTAGTTAATTTGAGTTGCATATTCTTCATTATGTGCCCACATTTTTCCTTCTTCATCTATTTCTATGTGAGTTATTGCTTGACCCCACATTCTATTAGGTGCTCTGTATTGTAAATTCTGTTGCATGGTTATTTCTTAGTATATTTTATATAATTAAATATACAATTTAAATTTGGCCATTCCAAAATTCCTAAAATACTAACGTGGTGTTCACCGCATAAACCTAATGTATGTTCTATAAGATGCATCATATTATATAAAATAAAAAACATCCCCACCAATTAAGGTGGGGATGTTGAGGGCGTGAATTAAGCAAATTCACTGTTTTTCATGCGGCGACGAGTAATGTTATACATCTCGTTAGCCATTTCTTGAGGCACAGAACGACGACCTGCTACTACGTTGCTAACATGGGATTCCGAATACCCAGTAAGTTCAGCAACACGAGTAACATCTCCTTGACGTTGGCGAGCTTTAAAGAAGTTAAGCTTCGCGGTGCGATTTAATTTGTTCGCACGAACTTTTGTTTGGTAACTCATAACTAAAAATTGAATTTTTATTTGTTTAAATATAAAATTTTATTTTACCCTCTCCAAATATTCTTTTATATCAATTCTACTTTTCTTTTCTTGATAATGAAAATCAGTATGACAATTTCGACATAACGGAATACATTTTTTAAGTTCTGTTTTTAAAGTTTCTAAAGTACAACTTTTATAATAAGGAATAGGATAATCTTTAGTATTAGGATTAATATGATGATAATCAATTAACCAATATCTTTTTTCTCCACATTTCTTACACCCGCAAATTGCTCTATGTTTATTTATAAAGGTTTGACCTCTATCATAACATGCTTTATTAGATTTACGTTGGTATTTTTTATACTTATCTTTATTTTTTTCATTATGAATTTTATTATAGGCATGTTGACATAATTTACATTTACCAGCACCCTTATAAAATTCACTTATTGGTTTAATTTTATTACAATTAGGACATATTTTATTGCTCATATATTATATTTTGGATCCGGTAATAAATATATTAAAACCGGATCCTAATATAATTATTTATTATGTTCTTCTAGAACTTTTAAAACATAATCACGAACTACCTCCCAAGACACAGGACCACTTAAATCAGCATAATTTACAGGATCAGGACGGCCGAGTTTAATAAATGCTTCAATACGTTCTACTGATGATGCTGATTTATAGTCTGAAAACCATTCTACCCATCCTTGTCCTCCATCCATACTAAATTGCGTTTGCAATTTGATCGTGCCAATAGGAATTGGTTTGTAACTCGTATTAGTACGCTTATACACTTCATCAAAATCAAGACCAAGTTTTTCACAACACTCTAATCCATCTTGCAATATACCAAATTTATCAGTAAGAAGATAAGGGGTATAAATTAATACTTTTTCAGCTTCCCAATTACCGATTCTAAATGCTTCCATATCAGCATCTCTAAACTCTTGACGGCAGTCAGGATAAATAGCGTGATCACCAGCGTGAATACCCATTGCAATATAACACTGAGTATTGTTTTTATTAGCAATTGATAATGCTACTGCTTGGATAAGTGAACTGAAGATTTTGTTGCGATTAGGAACTACAGTCTCTTTCATATTATCCTGTTCGTAATGTCCTTCGGGTACTTCTTTACCGCCTTCTACAAGAGCGGAGTTTAGAAGGTTTTGCAATCCTTCAATCTTAATAACTTGATGATCTACATAGAAAGGATAATCTATTGTTTTTTCTTTTTCATCAACAACAAACTGTCCGTTAATGTAGCTGATTAAACTCTGCGCTCTTTCAAGCTCTACTTTATGCTTTTGTCCATAATCAAAACTGAGGGCAGTAATTGCATAGTCGTTAGCCATTAAATGTAAAAGAAGGGTAGAACTATCCATACCTCCACTTAATGATAATACTGCTTGTTTTTTCATTTTATATAACTTTTAAACTTTTGTACGTTAAATTTAATATCTTCTATTTGCCCGCTCAAGTCTTTATCAAAGAAGTCTTCTAT
>Ga0214923_10002988_pt1 | contig 21702 bp, 18 predicted proteins | sample LL1510_MetaG_FD_177993 | JGI IMG/M metagenome (GOLD analysis project Ga0214923, IMG submission 177993) | Freshwater microbial communities from Lake Lanier, Atlanta, Georgia, United States - LL-1510 | ecosystem: Environmental > Aquatic > Freshwater > Lake | place: USA: Georgia | collected...
AAAATACTGGCAAAGAAAAATGCTGCGAATCCTACACCCGAACTAACTAACCAAAACCATCCGGGTAAGTTGAGTAAAATACTGGTGATGATCCATTCTATCATTATGATACTCCAAATACGTGTAGGGCGTGCTTATAATGTTTTTCACGATCTGCTAAACCAATAGTGCCACCATTAATTTTCTTGGTCAATGTTAGTATATCACCTTTGTCAGCCCAAGTATTTAGTTTATTCATTTCCCAAAAGAAACAACCGCTTTGTACAGCACCTTCAAATGTTTCCAAATATTCACTGGCTTCTTCTACAGGAATATCCAAACTACCAGCAAAAAATGTATAATTATTTTTGCCCGTTAATTGAATAAGTCCTCTGCCACAATACCTAAAACCATCACCTGATTCTTCTGGACCATTGCCCATACGATTAGCATACACACGATTGGCTATCATTTCTGGTCGGTTAGCATAAGCAGCAGCAATACCATCATTAGGAAAATATTTGGGAAATACTTTGCGTAGGCTGGCCGCTTTATAGTTTAAGTTTTCTTTAAGGAATTTAAATCCACCACTCTCATGGGCACATTGAGCAATAAATGCTGCTACTCTTTGTGGTGTATTAATTTCATATTCTGGAAGTATTTGATATAATGCGTTATACCAATATTCCACATAGGGATTACCAGGTATCATCTGTTCCAATTGTTCTTTATTAAAGTTAAAAGAAAAACTCATTATGATTTTCCTAAAACTAAAGCATAGTTTTCATTTTCAAAAACATATACATTATTAATTTTGGTAATATTATAGTTACCTAGGTATTTCGTATAAAAAATGCTTTCACTTATTGCTTTGGTACCTATATCTATATTGCCACCTAATTTTTCATATATGTGTTCAGTTAGGCCAAAGTCTAAAATATTCATGCTGATACTTTCTGCGAATACTTTATGAAAGGTAATATCGTCTTCCATTACTTGAATATTGTCCACATAACTTCTACTAAAAAAATTACTAAAATTGTTTAATCTATTTTCTTGAATAGTAATTGAGTAAGCTTCTTTATCTAGAGGTACAATGTTCCTAATATTCTCCTCATCTGCTGGTATTGTTTTAAAACTTTTGTAATATCTAAATCTAAAATTTTCTATATTAGTTAGTTTTTTCACAGCTTCTAAAATATCAACAATTCTTTCTGGAACGTATTTGTTACGCTCTAGTTCTACAAATACTTTATATTTGCCAGTGTCTAAAGGTCCATCAGTAGCATCAGCATCCACTACCCAATCAAAACCAAGTTCTAAAAAACGTGCTAGATCATCTGCTGGTTCTTTGTCGTCAACATTAAAACTCAGCACTACCATTTTTTCATCCTCGCCGATCTTACTTTTATAACTATCAATCTCTATGACACTGCTGATCAATAGTTGTAGATCACCTGCTAATAATGTTTCGCTCAACATTACATCGGTGCTCCTGCTACTGGTGCTGCCATTGGTGCTGCTGGAGCCATTCCTGGAGCCATTCCTTGTTGGGCTGGTGGAGCCATCATTGGTTGTTGTTGTTGTATATCTTTTTTGTCGCCCTTACGTTCTTCTCTAATACGATCCATGTAACTATTAAAAATATCAAATACTAATTTTTTTGGCATTAGGATTTTGACTACCCATATCTCTTTTGTATCTAATTTACCCTTTTTAGTTCCTGGTCTAAAGTCGTCAGGTGTGCGTATTTTACGTGGTTCTATAATCTCGTCACGAGTATATTTTATTTTACATCCAATTTCTTTCAGTCTTCTAGCACCATCAGGATCTGGCATTTTATTTTTAGGCCACATAAATTCTGCGTAAACCCAATGCCTACTGATTTTAGGACCGCTTAGAATTTCACCGTCTAACCAATTTTTATATACATAGATATCCATTTCGTCTAACACACGCTCAAAATCTTTAAGCACTGCTAGGCTACTATTATTATTGTAGATAGTGTCTATATTTCGAATAACGTCTAAAATGTCTTTCATAGGGAGCCCATATTTACTAGTTATTTATCACCAGTAAAAACATCCATAACCTTATGATTATCCTGTAGAAGATTAAATAAAATTGTAGGACCTCTGTAGATATCGGGCGGTACTACAAGTCCTACTTTTCTAAGTAGGAGTTACTGGATGAGCAAAAGAGTGAAAAAACGCTTTACCTCAAATGTGAATGTGATAGATTTTGCCACATTTATTCCCCAAAAAAACTGTAGGGTACACTTGTATCCTCGAAATGAAACCCAAAAATCATATATACAAAAACTTCAAAATGAAGATAATAGTATACTATTTGCTATAGGACCAGCAGGTACAGGTAAAACTTTACTGGCAGTTCAAGCAGGGATTAAGTTTTTTCAAGAGGGCAAAGTAGATAAACTCATAGTAACAAGACCCGCCGTGAGTGTAGATGAAGACTTGGGTTTTTTGCCAGGCACGTTAAATCAAAAGATGGAGCCATGGACCAAGCCTATATTTGACGTTTTAGGAGAATATTATAGTCAAAGAGATATTGTAGAAATGTTAAGTGAGGGTGTGATTGAGATCAGCCCTTTGGCCTATATGAGAGGGCGCACATTTAAACGTGCCTGGATCATAGCCGATGAGATGCAGAATGCTACAGCAAATCAAATGAAAATGCTACTGACAAGATTAGGAGATCAAAGTCGCATGGTAGTCACAGGTGATCTGGCACAAGCAGATAGACTTGAGGACAATGGGTTGGTCGAATTTTGCAACCTACTCGGGAAACATAAACGAACAGAGCATATCGATATCGTTAGATTTGAAGCCAAAGATATCGAACGCCATCAAGCCGTGAAGGAGGTGTTATCAATATACGGTGATTAATTAACTGGCTCGCCTTGGGCGTCTACTTCTATCCAGCTGTAGTCGCCCAGCCATTTAACACGAGTTATATACTCGTACTCTTTAGGTGATGCTGTGGACCAATCATCGGGTCCATGCATACTCAATCTTGTACATTGATCCTTATTGTCGTACAAGAGCCAATAAGTTTTCCCATGAAAAATCTGAAACTGATATTTGGCTGCGTGTACAGCATCAGTAACTTCTAGCCTACGTTTGATCTGATCTGCCTGCTTTTGTAGCACTGCCACAAGATCCATAATACGTTGATATTCTTGTTGGGCATGTAGGCGTGCTACATTAACCATTAAGTCCTTTTGTTTTTCAATAGGGATCAGATCAAACTTTGGAGCACCTATATCTGTAGGGTAAGGAGTAACATTCTTATTAAAGAAGTTAATTAATCCCCCACCAATTTCTGCATCGTAACTGGTTCTTCCTTTAGCACTATTAGGTTTATCAGTCTGTGACATGTGCTAATTTTATAAGTGTGGCCGCTAGGTTAATTTCTGGATCTTGTACTAGAGTATGATCAACTAATCCTTGTTTAATGATTAAAATTGCTTTTTCTTGTTGGGCATCGTTACCGAATAAGTTTATATTCTCATATAACCAACGATAGATACTGACCATTTCTTCAGGTCTGGCCTGACTACATAGTAGTTTTCTTGCCGATTTAATATCACCTTTTTGAAAAAGTTCTACCATTTCTAATTTATAATCTGGCTCAATACTATCATTATCATTGGGTGATTTAAGGATTTTATCTATACTATTCATTTGTAATGTATTAATACATTTTCTTAAATCTGGAAATGTCATTTTAACAATTTTATCTAATGATTCCAAATCAAAAGTTACATTTTCTTCAACTAATATGGTAGCAGCTCTAGCAGTGAATTCAGTTTGATCAATCTTTGGAATGTGAAATCCTTGGCAACGACTATGTATAGCTGGAATAATTTTATTAGGGTAATTACATGTCAAAATCATCCTGGCAGTTTTATGGCATTCCTCCATAACACCTCTAAGGCTTGCTTGAGCTTCTGGAGTTAGATAGTCTGCTTCATCTAGTATTACAACTTTGAACTCACCATAAGGAATTAGATTAACAAAATTTGTAATTTTTTTCCTAACTTCTTCAATGCCACGCTCTCTACTAGCATTAATTTCTAATACATCCAATTGTGGGATGTCTAGTTCATTAATCAGTATTTTTGCTAGTGTAGTTTTTCCGATCCCAGCAGATCCGCTGAATAAAAGATGTGGAATAGTTTTTTGTTCTACCCATGATCTGGCTTGCTCTTCTTGCTGAGAATCTCTAAATACATATTCATTCAGAGTTTTAGGCCTGTATTTTTCAGTCCAAAGTTCTTTCATACTTACCTCTTAAAGATTGATTTAATTGCAGTAAGTAAATTATAAAATCTTAAGTGATGAATGTCAAGGAAACTTGGATGATGTGGACAACGACCTTGCTTAAAATCACATTGGATAGTGTAAGGTCGTCTACAAATATTACACTTAAATGTCGTTTGGTCGCTCATCTGCCACGGCCAAAATACAATCATTATCAATTAATCTAATCACTTGTTCTGTACCATCTGGTGACTCAACATTAATACCTCTAGTCCATCTACCATGTTCTACAAGTACCCATTCGCCTACTTGAACATGATTTTGTTCTTCACCAATAGCGTAAATCTTACCCCATCTAGGTCTAATACCTTCTGATTTTCCATCGTCATTAAGTAAAAAAATACCATTAGTAGTTGTTCTACTGTCAAAATCCATATCACTGACTAGAACTCTATCTCGTATAGGAGTGATTTTACCTTTTACCATATTATTCCTTTGTTTGTCCTGTGTAGTATTCTTCTTGAATATCTTCTCTTTTACGTATGATTTTTCCGTTGGGACCAATTTCGTCCCCTCTAGCATTTACTTTAGCATTGCCTACAGCTAAGTTCATTTCATTTTGATTACGCAGTTTTTCCATATCTACTTCTTTACCCTGCATACTTCTATATACTTGTTTTGTTGTCATAATATACTCCTAAAAAATTATTTATCTTAAAAAATCTTTCCAATCTAAATTGTATTTAATAGGGTCAATTTTATGTACACCTATTAAGTATAACACATAACTGCTTACACTACTACCTCTACCTACTCCCCAAACGATATTTTTTTCTCTGCAAATATCGACCATATATTTCAACCATCGCAATATATCCATCATATTACGATTTTTAAATTCATCTAGTTCTTCAGTTATTCTTATATTATTTTCATCCCAGGGAGGAATTTTATTATATATCCAATTTTCAATATCAAAATCTTTATACTCTGCAGGTAGAAACCATTCAGCTTTACATATATTGTCAAATTCTTCTATGCTTAATTCATAAGCATATTCTGGTATATTTTTAATATTATACCCGTTTAGGTGTACATATGATTCACAATATACTTTATCTATCAAATCTAATTTTTTTTGATAGATAAGTTCTAATAAATCTTTTTCGTTGTATATAGGATTGCCGAATTTATCTATTCTCATATACACATTTTAGTTTACTTTAATTAGATTGTCAAGTCCTTCTTGTTTATCAAATTGTTCGTTATAAATTTTATTCCTTCTATTTGCTAATTCTTCTCTGTACATACTAATAACTATAGAAATCTGGTATTTTAAGTCGGCATTGTTGGTCATAAAATATTTTTTTGTCAAATCATTAAGTTTCTTTTCTAAATCTGTATCATTGATATTAGTAAAATCTACAAATGGATTGATCATATGTAACTCCCCAAATATTTAATAAAAACTTCTTGGCCTCCTCTGTAGCTGGATACATCAAATAAGTGTTCATAATCTGAATATACGTTTGATATATCTAAATTTACATAAGGCTTCAAATACCAACCACCAAAAGTGGCATCATAGACCCAAGGTGATCCTTGAGTATATGACTTAATTAAGCCGCCTAAATCAGTGGCAAAGTTAATTTTATAGTTTAATGTTTCTGCATCAGTGGGTGAAAGTTTGAATTGAATTATTAATTTCAAATGATGAAACTTGTTTATATTAGAAACAGTTTGTGGCCAATTAGTAAATCGAATTGTGGTATTACCAATACAGCGTACTTTATATACTGCTGCTTCGGTTACATTAAGCAGTATTAACTGATCTGTGGGAATACCCCTATCTTTATATAGATAGCTGGTATTGTTTAATATTAAATTTTCTATTATTTTACCGTTAATATTATTATCTGTATTATTCTTTACAGTGTCGTTTTCTAAAACAGTTATTTCTGTTTTGGCGACATTAAGAGCATTTTTAATCACACTGAAGTTACTTCTAAATCCTTGACTATTATTATCTTTTCCCTGTACTGGAAAGCTCTCATCAATATCTGTGGTGTTGATATTACTCATACGCTTGCCTCTTGATCCTTGAATACCACATATTTATCGTTACCATATCCAATAACATTGTCTATAATATACCTATCAACATAATAATCTAAGTCTTTAAAATCAAAATTAGTTGTTCTTTGATAGTTTTCTATGTTTAGCATTATATCATATGACATGTTTGGATTACAGTAACATAGGGGGATAGCTAGGGTAAATCCTAATTGCTGTCTATCATCTTGGAAACTACGCATCCAAAGCGGTAAAAAAGTTTGTTCTGTTATTAAGGTATTACCGTCCCAACCTTTATGTGTTTTAATCCTATTTCGCCAGTTATAAACTGTACTTGGGTATCTCTTAGTCTGATTAGGATCACTTACAGTAATATTGGTTCTGTCAATACTAATATTTTCAAAGGGTCTTAATAAGAACGGTTCTTTTTTGGTAATGTAAATATCTTGCCCGTCAGCCTTCCAAATATAGTTGCTGACCCCAGTGTTTAATTTTTTGATAGATTTAGCGGGAGTAGATGTTACTAGAGGTAGATGCCTATCTTTAAAATCTAATGGATCTATCATTTCTACATATATGACTTCGTACTCTAGTAGATTTGTATCAGGATCATAGGCTTTAGCTGTTTTGACTTGGCCAAATCTAAATCTTTTTCGTTTGTGATTTAGACCTACTATACTGATATATTCTTCTATATTCTTAGTTTCTATACCTGCATACATGAGCATTTTTAAATCTTTTCTCACACCAAAGTTAGGATCATTGGCCCTATATAAATGTGTTTGGAAAAATATACTACCGTCATTCATTAATCTTTCAAACAAGCGTCTTTTATCTTCTGACATATAAGTTTTGACATAGATGTTGCTAAACAATCTATCATTAGGTGTTTCTATGTTTAAGGTAAATTCACGATCAACTGAGCTGTATTCTAGTTGATCTTGAGCTCTTACTGTAAATCTAAAGGTTTTATCAAATAGTGTTGCTCCACCGTCAAATATTTGGTTGGTGATTAATTCACCTTCTTTTCTATCAAAGAAGGTAGTCAGACCTTCTCCAGTATATTGTTTAATAGTGCCTGTTATTTCACCCGAACTTTCTAATGTAAGACCTGATGGTAAAGCACCGCTCAATAATTTATATTCTATATTAGGTACTGGAATCGTACTTCTTGCTACTATTTTCTTCATACTAACATAATTAGCAGCTATACTACCCAAATTACTACCCGTTTCCCAATATAGATTACTCTTTCTATCACCAATAACTCTTAAACTAAATGTTCTAGTAGCAGACGAACTCTCATTATCATTACCAAATCTAGTGGCTGTTACACTGAATTTATAATCTAAGTATATGTCATTTTGATATGGTAATATACCAAATATTTCACCTGATGTTATATCTAGTTTTAGTCCAGGTGGTAACACACTTAAAGAACCGCTTTTAATTTGTCTATTGTTTGGAATAGTGAATGCCAGAGGACTATCAATAGTAAGTCTATATTCCTTTGGGCCTATTGAAAACACATTTTTTATTTTATAAATTTTCTTTAATTGAGTATCAATCAGTCCAATAAAACTTATATATTCGTCAATTAACGGTAACTGCGTAGGGTTTTTTATAGTGACAAACATACTATTTTCAATATTGTCTGTTGACGTTTTAGTAAATGTTGTCAGTGTTTTTTCACTTTCTTTTATAAAAGGTTCAAAATAATATTGAACACTAAAATAGTCTATTACGTCATATATATCTAGTTTAATAATATGATAGTTATTTGATCTTATTATACCTAAATCAGGAGGAGTTCTCCAAAATGGTATTCTTAAACTACTGGAACTTGCGAGGTACGTATTTGTTCCAACAAGCATGATAGTATTATCAGCTCGTAAATAATCTTCACCTACAACATATATTCTAAATTTTCTTTTGACATATGTGTCACCATCAGTAATTGTTACATAGAATTCGTAATTTCTATTCAATTTACGGGCTCCTCGAAATGGAGCACTGTAATCAAAGGTTATAGTATCAAAGTTAAAACTATCATAACCATTATCTGACTTTATATTGAAATCGAAGCCAAAGCTATCATATCCTTCTATATCAAAATTTCCGCTGCGTAATTCAATAGGTATTGATAGTAAAGGGTCAATAAATCCTTTAATAAGACCATTTCTGTCCATGGTCAATCCTGGTGGTAAGTATCCTTCGCTATCATCAATAAAAAAATTAAGTTTTTGTCCAGGAGCAGTATCTAGGTCAAAGGCTTCAATTTGAAATTCTACTGGGCTTGAATCCAATATAAAGAAAGTATTATTGGGTCCTATGGCCAGTAAATTTTCAGGTGTTACTATTACAGGTATATCTGGACCATCTATGGTTATTGAGAACGTTCTGTCACTTATTTCATTTGTGATAATGTTTTTGGCTCTTATAACAAATACATAGTCTGTTGATCTAAAAACTTGGAAAGGAGTTCCTTCTATAGTTACTGTTTTAAGTAATAGTCCCTCAGGAAGCCTACCTGATATTATACTAAATTTTGTGTTTAAAAGTTCTTGAACAGTGAGGCTGTTAAGAGGTAATGGAATAGAGGTTGTTAATCCTTCGGTATAAGTGCCCAGACTTGCACCTGATTTTTTATTCCAAATATCCAAGACCGCTCCTCCTATAGTATATTTATAGGTTTTTAGGGCATTACTATTCCCGAGCCTTGTTCTTTTTCTCTAACCTGAGGCATAAAGATATTACTGCCTCCATATGGCAGAGCTGTTCCTGGTAATATGCTTAGATTAAGATCATTCATTTTAGCAGCTAAAGGAAAACTTAGTTGATCTCTGCTACTACTTTGTACTATAATATCCCACCAATTTAGCATAGCAGCCTGTACTTTTGGATTATTATGATAGATAAAACTAGTCATTTCATACAGTCCACTACCACTGGGCCAATTACATCTACGTAATATATCGTGAGTAGCATTTAAACATTCTACAGTTTCAAATCTACTTAATGCTACTATGTGTAGTTCTTCATATATACAGCTTCTTCTAGCATGTCTAAACACACCCATATCACCGTCTTTTAGATAATCTTTGATAATGGTTTTAGGATCAGTTTTTACCTCGCAATAGTGATCGTGCCAGATATAGTAATCATAACCAGGTACCATTAGGAATCCTAAGATTTTAGGCAATTTTACATTTCTGCGAGCTGCATATATTGGATCTTTACTGAAATTGATCAATGATCGTTTTTGCCAAACTTTAAATTCGTCTGGTTGATCAGTAAAAGCATAATAATCCACGCCTTCAAATCCCCCGTTACTGGGATCATGTATTTGTGATTTGAGTCCTGATAATCCTGTAATAACTGCTATCTTCAAGCATAACCTCCGTCAATGACATTACCTGGTTCAATTATATATATCGTTGAACTTGATCCGCCATCAACGGTTACGAAAGAAGATCCTACTACACCTGCTACCCATTTATCCCCATCAAATACTAGACTTTGACCACTTGTTGGCATAGTTATTTCTACGTCATTTAAATCATCTAAATTATGATTGGTAATATCACTGACTTGGCCTTCTAATAAAGGAGTCTTAATACTTGTATTGACTTCAAACTTTTTACCAGTGGGTAGGCTCATTAAAACATTATTATTACTGAGTAAATTTTTTCCATTTATATTTAAGTTACCACCTAAGGTAGGATTTGTATCCTCAGCTAGATTAGTAGGTATAGCTAGTTTAAGTAAATCAAAATTGTAGATTACTTTAGCGAAAGCAGTACGTAGATCATCACCAGTACCATCATTAGCATAGCCACCTAAATTAATTTGTTGTAAAGATATATCTGCCATAATGTATTTCCTAATTAACTATTACCTATGTGTAACACTGTGACGTAAACACCAGCCGCCGGAGGCGTAGTAAATTGTAAATATTTTCCGTTAGGATAAGGTGGGCTGGAACCTACAAAACCACTATTCACTAGAGTATAATCAATACCTGGAATCTGATATACTCGATCAACATGTACCATAACATGTCTCTCACTAATTGCTGGGATACCCCCATATCCAACTATGGGACCAAAATATACTTCAATTCCATTAGTATATGTGGCAGAAGGATCTGGTGCGGCGGGTACTCCAGCGAAGTTTTGTTGTACTATATTTTCTGGCTCACGTGGTCTAAGTTGTCGCCATACACCACTCATCAAAACTTCAAGTGCTGTTTCATCTGTATTGTATCTAATTAAACCATTCTGTGGTAAATTATCTAAAAATGGTCTTTGTAATGTCGTACCAGTAGGTAGAGACAAATACCCTGTACTGGTGTTCGATTTATCTGAAACCGTAGGTAGAAGATTAAATTCTCTTTCAATTAATATGGGATTAAGTATTTCTCTACTTGTATTGAAGGTAGTCAAATCTGAAGTTGTATCAATACCAAGATATATAATACCATTAGCTACATCATCTAATCTGTATTGATTTATTACAAATATAAAAGGACTAGTAGAACCTGTAATTGTATAACTGCCTAATACTTTTTCTATTATTTTAGTGCCAGGAATAATACTTCTAATATAGCGCATTACATGATAATCGTTTAAATTAATTGTATTATTAAAAGTTATTTTTATAAAGGCAGTTTTATTATTAAAAATACTCAGTGTTGGTCTTAATATTAATATTTGATTTATGCCAAAGTTAGCTGTAAAACTGGCTTCTCTTGATTTTATTCCGTTAATAGAATAAACTGTTGTAATTGTTTTTAGTAGCCCTAATTCATAATCTAATTTAATTTTATGTTCCCAACCGCCAATACTATCATCCTCAACATAGTAGATACCGTTATCATTTTCTATATTAGTATTTTCAGCATGAGTTGGACCTATAAATAATTTAGCAAATGGACTAGTAGTTTGACCAATTATTTTACTGCCTAAACTTAAAGATTCGCTAGTTGGAAAAAGACCTTGAGCTGTCGAATCTATATTTTGTATTTGAGTTCCCTGTGTACCTTGACGACCTTGTATACCTTGTGGACCTTGTGATCCTTGAAATCCTTGTACACCTTGTACGCCCTGTACGCCCTGTACGCCCTGTACACCTTGAATACCTTGAATACCTTTTGGACCTTGTATACCCTGTATACCCTGTTCACCAGTTATACCCTGTGGACCGTTGCTAGGCCCTTCGAATCCCTGTATACCTTGACGACCTTGATGGCCCTGTGCCCCATCGCTAGGCCCTTGAAATCCTTGGTTACCTTGCATGCCTTGAACTGATAAAATATCCCAATAATCATCATTAAGTAACCCATTTATTTCTACAGGTAGTTTATTTGTCGCAGGAATAGGATTTATATAGATATAACTATTACCATAATAAAAGACTACATCATTCTTAGCATAAGATTCTGTTGGGACCCATTGACCACGCCAATTAAATCCAAGACCTTGAATACCTTGTGCTCCTTGGATACCTTGTGCTCCTTGTATACCCTGCATGCCTTGTATACCCTGCTGGCCTTGTATACCTTGAAAAACTGCTGATCCATTTGTACCCTGTACACCTTGGACACCTTGGACACCTTGTCCACCCTGTACACCTTGTCCACCCTGTACACCTTGTCTACCTTGTACGCCTTGACCACCCTGTACACCTTGTACGCCTTGTCCACCTTGAACACCCTGTACACCTTGTACACCTTGTACTCCTTGTGCCGATATAATATCCCACCATTCGTCGTTTATAAGATTACTTCCGTCTATTATTGGAAGTATTGGTGGAACAGAAACAGGAATTGGTTTTTTTGCAATGTAGGCATTGCCTTGATAAAATACTATTTCAAATAATTTATAATTTTTATCTGAATCGTAATTACCAATCCAATTTAGCGATGCTCCTTGTATGCCCTGAGTACCTTGTATGCCCTGAGTACCTTGACGACCTTGTGATCCTTGTCCAGCATATTCTCCGGCTATTCCTTGTATACCTTGATTACCTTGTATACCAAAATTTCCTTGTATACCTTGTTCTCCTTGTATACCTTGTATGCCTTGATTACCTTGTATACCCTGATTACCATCTATGCCTTGGATACCTTGGATACCTTGGAACACAGCTGATCCATTTGTTCCTTGTGTACCTGTAGCACCTTGAATACCTTGTAGACCTTGTACACCTTGGATACCTTGTACGCCTTGATCACCTTCATTACCTATGAATCCCTGTACACCATCATCGCCTTGTATACCTTGGAATCCTTGAAAGCCCTGTAGGCCCTGTATACCTTGGAATCCTTGAAAGCCCTGTAGGCCCTGCATACCTTGTAGCCCCATTGTTGCTACATATGGTAAGTCATTCCAAGCACCTATACCATTACCTATTTTTAATCTTTGAAAATCAGTTTCGTATCCTGGTTCCCCTGGAGATAATATAGGATTACCTATGTTCCATTCTGATGCCGTGCCCCTTCGTATTTGTATTTTTGATGCCATAGTTGATTATGTTAATCTAACATAAACTCCCCCAAGTCCATCGTACCACTGACCGCCAATTGGTACGCCTGCAACTCCAGCAGCAGCTGAGTCTACAAATGGCCCAGGAATTACAAAATTACCTACAGATTTTATTATTTCTATTTTGGTAAAATTAGTTGTACTTGCTGCCGATGCATCAACAGGAATCGTAAAGGTAGTTTTACCTACAGCAGAACCTAGACCTTTATAATAGTTTATTACTTTTACATTACCGGTCTCATCGGCAAGAATATCAAATTTTGATCCAGGGCTACCACCACTCATCGTAGCACTCAGTGTAAATGTACTGGCTGTTTTAGTTTTAACATAGTAGGTAGTATTAGGTAATACACCCCCCAAGCCAGTTATAAACTGTACTGGCCCACCTATAGTCATCCAACTAGTACTTGAAGCTGTAAATTCGTCATTGCTTGCTGTAGCCTCAGTCACTGAAGATCCGCTATAATTTACCCCACTCACTAATCTTGGAGTTATTGAAGAATCTGATCTAGTACCAATAAAATAACTGCCTATGGCCATTGAGTCTAAAATTTTAAATAAATCTGAATTATTATCCACATCAGTAAAGATTATATTACTAGCAGTCCATGTCACGCTAGCAACTAAACTGGCTGTTACATCAATAGTTTTAGATAATTCTAAAAGATTAGTAGGTCCTATACTTACTTTACTATTACCTAAGTACATGGACTCGGCACTTAGATATATACTTTTAAATTTATATGTAGGACTACCTATGTTTATTGTTTCATTGTTAGTAGGTATAATATCTTGACTAATCACTTCCAAAGCATTTCTACCCTGTATACCTTGTACTCCTTGATTACCTTGTACTCCTTGATTACCTTGTATACCAAAATTTCCTTGTATACCCTGTCTACCAGCGATACCCTGTATACCTTGTGCCCCTTTAGGGACAAATATTTCCCAATCGTTTGGATTTGACCCTGGTACTATACTACTATTATCATTTACACAGATCCAGGTGTTGCCGTCATATTGTACAATATCATTAGCATCATAATCAAGATTAGTATTCCATTCTTTTTTAAATCGATATCCTACGCCTATGGGCCCCTGATCACCATCTGCTCCTTGTATACCTGGTGGTCCTTCATTGCCTATGATACCTTGAAATCCTTGAGGACCTTGAGGACCTTGTATACCTTGACCTATGATACCTTGAAATCCTTGAATGCCCTGTAATCCAGTGCCTCTTATTCCTTGTATACCTTGAACCCCTTGACCACCCCCACTTCCACCTCCACTTCCACCTAGATTTAGATATGGTAAATTATTCCAATCGAGCACATTGTTACCAATTTTTAATTTTTGGGTATCTGTTTCGTAACCTAATTCACCTAATGCTAACACAGGATTGGCACTGACCCATTCTGCTGCTGTACCCCTGCGTATTTGTATTTTTGAAGTCATATATTACATCCTTGTGCATATTTATCTATAGCTTGATATAGTCATAATCCTATTACATTGTGATAGCTTTGACTTTGAATTCAACATTAGCAGATCCCAGTACAGTGGCATTTAATTTTAACTTAGAATCTATACTATCCCAAGCAGCTTGTACACTAAAGAAAGGATTAGTGCTAGTATGTACTATGGCATATGTTACAGATTCTAATGTATTATCAGCTTTTTTAACAATTAATACTTCCATAGCCTGTGAATTAGCAGTAATACTATTCTCTATTCCGTTGACCAATAACTTAGCTACAGTATTTGTACTATTGTTATCTATCCAAATTACTCCCGTTCCGCCAATATTTAAAGAGTTATTTGTTACATTAATTTCACCAGATAAACCTTGGATACCTTGGATACCTTGCATACTTTGGATACCCTGTATACCTTGTTCACCTTGTATACCTTGTAGTCCTTGTATACCTTGTAGTCCCTGTATACCTTGTAGTCCCTGTGTACCAACTTTAGGTATTTGTACAACCATCTGATTATATATAGTATTGCTTATTTCTATACCAAAAGATAATAAAGGATGTATACCATCTGGGGATGATCCTACTGGTATTGAAAGAACTCTAGGATTAGCATATTTCAAACCTAATGTTGTTGCTTTGGTAATGATTCCAGAATTAATAGCACTGGCAGCATTTTCCATAGTACTGGTATAAGATGTAGCCCCCCCAAAGCCTAAATTACCTGCTGTACCATCTACACTAGCAGGATTGACCCCTAAGAGTATTACTTCAATGCCTCTATTAACAGCAAAATCAATTATTGTTTGAATATTATTCAAAGTTGTTGTAGAGTTTTGTATCAATACAGCGTCGGCTAAACCATATCTTAAAACAATTTTAGCTGGCTTATTGTCTATGATCCATTGAGTTATCGTAGATGATGAGCCAAAAGGATTGGTTAGTCCTGGTCCTACATAGGTTTGAATCCCAGTTAATGCTTCATCAGTGGTCATGCCACCTCTAGAAATATTGACAACTTCATAAGCAGGATACAATTTTTCTATTGTTGATAAAATACTGCCAGTTTGATTACCTTCATAATCTGCTGTATTTGTTGGATCTCCGCCAGCAGTAACTTGTACTCCGCCGTACATGGAAACGCTATCACCAAATACGGCAATTTTTTCGCCACCTGCGCCCTGTCGTCCTTGTATGCCTTGTGTGCCTTGTATACCTTGTGGTCCACCTGCAGGCCCACCAACTCCTTGTATACCTTGTATGCCTTGGCCACCAAGTAGGCCCGTAGGATCCTGTAATTGATCAACACTGGTTACTAGATTTTGCCAAAGCGCATAAAGAGTGATTTCTGTTAATACAGAAGCATTTTTGTCAACAGTAAATGTATATATAGATCCAATATTACCATTTAAATCGGTATATGAGCCAATCGCACCTATTCTGTGGCTAGTAATTTTTAATAATACTGGGGACGCTACAGGAATGGATGTTATTGAATATATATAATCATCCTTTTTAATTTTATTAAATTTTAAAATATCTGCTTCATCGGCTGAATAAAATTTTACTTCTCCGTTTGTGAACCATTCAACTTTACCAGTTATTAAGTTTGAAATACTTAGACTACCATCGGCGGGGAAGAATAATGTTAAATTAGAACTTAAACTAAGTTGATTGGTATCCAAGTATAAATTGCTAAATCTAAATTGAGCAGCTCCAATATTATGTATTGATGATGTGGTAGGAATTATACTGCTAGCCACGGCTGTGAGTGGATCTGCTCCAATACCTGGATAACCTTGAATACCCTGAACACCGTTCGTACCTTGAATACCCTGTATACCTTGGTCACCAGTGATACCCTGTATACCTTGGTCACCAGTGATACCTTGTAGACCTTGGTCACCAGTGATACCCTGTATACCTTGGTCACCAGTGATACCCTGTATACCTTGTTTTCCTTCTGGACCTGCTGCCCCTAATAATCCTTCGGCACCAGTTAAACCAATAGCGCCTTGTAAACCGTCTGTACCTTGAATACCTTGTATACCCTGCTCACCAAGAATACCCTGTATACCCTGCTCACCAAGAATACCCTGTATACCCTGTATACCCTGTATACCCTGTATACCCTGTATACCCTGTTCACCAATTACACCCTGTATACCCTGTTCACCAACTAGTCCTTGTATTCCTTGGCTACTAATATTATTCCAAAAACCTAGATTCGTTGCCCCAATTCCAAATGATGGAACTGATCCAATAGTTGATTGGATACTGGTGTAAACATAACTTGCCCCCTCATAAAATACTATATCGTTGGTAAAATACTCTACGCTATTGTCATAGGCATTTCTATAGTTAAATCTAGTTCCTTGAGGACCTTGTATACCATCTACACCATCTGTACCACTGTTTCCTTGTATCCCTTGTATTCCTATAGGACCCTTTTGACCTTGTGAGCCTTGAATACCTTGAGCACCTTGTTGTGAAAAATAATCCCAATATAAATCATTTAGAATAAGCGGCACGCCAAATAAGGGTGGTTCGTTTATACCAGACGTGTTGTTAACAAATATATAACTGGTGCCTAAATAAAATACTATATCATTTTTATTATAAGTCGTAGTAGAATCATATTCGCTTAGGTAGTTATACCCTACACCCTGTATACCCTGTATACCCTGTCCACCAGTTATACCCTGTATACCCTGTCCACCAGTTATACCCTGTATACCCTGTTCACCAGTTATACCCTGTATACCCTGTTTACCAGTTGTACCCTGTATACCCTGTTCACCAGTTATACCCTGTATACCCTGTTTACCAGTTATACCCTGTATACCCTGTTCTCCTTGTATACCTTGTATACCTTGTATACCTTGTATGCCCTGTCGACCTTCCTTACCAGCAGCACCTTCTCTACTAACAACATTCCAGTGATCTGTGTTTACAAAAAAAGGATTGAATAGAGCAGGTACATTTCCTGTGCTAGCGGTTGTGTTTACATAGATAAAGGCACTACCACTAAAATAAACTAAATCATTTTTACTATATTCTGTGTTGAGATCCCAATCTCCTCGCCAATTAGTACTTAATCCTATTGGGCCTTGTGGTCCTGGTGGACCTATAGCTCCATCAGTTCCTTGTATTCCTGTAGCTCCACTTAGATCTGTAATATAAGTGTAAGTTGTTCCGTTCCATACATATAATTTAGCGTTGTCATCGTCGTTGACATTTCCAGTATCTATTAGAGCAAATTCTCCTGGAGTCATTCTAGTACCATTATCTGCTATGAGATCTGTGAAACTGTTGAATAATCTGGTAATTTTAAAGCCTTGTCCCACAGTTCCTTGTATACCTTGTACACCTTGTATACCTCTACTACCCTGTTCGCCAGTAGTTCCTTTCTGTGATATGATACTCCAAGCACCTGGTGTTACTTCGGGATCAGTGTTTATGTTTTGGGATATGGATATATAGGCACTACCATTGTAAAATACTACATCATAGGGATAATAGTCTGTTGTATTTTCCCAAGGACCTGTCCAATTGAAACCAATACCAGTAAGACCAGTGTCACCTTGTATACCTTGTATACCTTGTATGCCCTGTTCGCCTGTTAAACCTTGAGCACCTCTACCACTTGATGGACTCCAGTAAATAAAATTAGTAACTGGTGGGTCTCCGTAAGCGGGATCCTGACCTATTGATTGAGTTTCAAAAATGTATATATAAGTACTACCTTGATAATATACTACATCATTTTTATAGTAAGGATAAGTTGAATTATATTCACCTCTAAAAATTAAACTAGTACCGCTAGTACCTTGTATACCCTGACCACCGTTTTGACCAGCACGTCCTTGTATACCTTGAATACCATCTACTCCATCTTGTCCACTAGTACCTTGTATACCTTGAACACCTCTGCTTGTCAACAGTGCCCAAAATAGATCGTTGATTATAGGTGGGTCACTGAATGTTGGGTACTGACCATTAGTTGGTGTATTGGCTATGAATATATAACTTGAACCTTCATAAAATACAACTTGATTTAAACTATAGACAGCATCTGGATCAAAAGCTCCCATATAGACAAAACTAATGCCATCTACGCCAGCAGGGCCTGTTGTTCCTTGAATTCCTTGTACGCTTTCACCTGGTAAACCTTGTAGTCCTGTTTCACTTAAGGTTAACAAGCCACTCATATTAGGATCTATAATGTTAACATAATATAATGTATCAGGAGCATTAAGTGGAATAGTAAATTCTATAATCCCAAAATCTGTTCCGTTATTAACTACACCGTTAGCATAGATATTATCTAATCCAGAAGTAGGATTTGTTTTAATAAAAACAGGATAACCAGGTGCATCAACATTGAAATAGTAGGTAAATCCTTTTAGTAGATATAAACTTGCGTTAGGAAATCCTTGTATAAGATATTGTCGGCCATCTGGATCTACAGTAATTTGATAGGTCGGCCCAGCAGTAGTTCCTTGTAGACCTTGAGAACCTTGTATACCCTGTATACCTTGAGATGATTCTCCTTGAACTAGTAGACTATTTCCATCTTGATCCTGTATGTCACCACCTAAGGGTAGTCTAATGACACCAGATTCTGTAAAATCAAATGATACAATTTGCCTATCCCAGCTAGGTACAATACTAACATTTGTATCACCTACTAATATATTTACACCTAAAGGAACTTCATAATAAGGCCATCCTGGAATGGAAACATCAGGAAGTATTCCATCTGGATCTAAAAGACTGCTGGCAGAAGGTGAGCCAATTTGTTTGAGAAGTTCAAAACTTATGCTAATATCTGAATATGGACTTGATGCATTTACATTAAAAGAGCAATCAATAAATACAGGATTAAATTCATCTAATACAGCACTTGGAGTTGTAGTTACAATTAAATCTGTCACCCCAGCATAATCGCTATCAAGACCAAGTTTATCACCGACCACTATATTTTGACATGTTAAATCAGATGGACTATTGGTTTCTGATCTAATAGTTACTGTGCGTTCATTCCAAGCAGCACTTACAAATCCACTGGTATTGCCAAGAGACCCAAACTTTACTCCACCAAGCTCTAGTTTATTATCTTTAACACTTAAAGATTTTTCACCTAGATATAGTGTATTTGAACTTAGATATAGATCCTTAAATTTATTAGTTGGTGAACCTAAATTGTATGTTACATCTAGAGAAGGAATAATGTCTGTTGTGATACTGGAAAGATTACCACCACTGCCACCACCTGGTAATCCTTGCGGGCCTTTCAAACCTTGTATACCTTGTACGCCTTGTACTCCACTGCCACCACCACCTTGAGTTCCTACAAGTATGCCACCAACAGTAGCTCCATCGCCTACATATAGAGTTTTAGTATCAACAGTGTAAATTAATTCTCCTTCTGCGGGAGTAATCGTTAATCTTTCCTCATCTGTTCCTCGTCTTATTCTAAATGCCATTCCTAGCTCCTAAGTATATCACCTGCATCGTAATCGGCATTAGCAGGAATTTGTATGGTTCCGCCGTCTATATCGGCATTGATTAGTAACCACTCTAATTTGTTTGTTGCTATACGTGGAATAATTGTTCCAAAGTCAAAAGATAATAAAGGTATTGAATCTAAATATGCATCTAGCTGAGGTCTCAACAAATTATCGTTATCATCAAGATCTCTTACATCTGTAGGGATAAAAGGACGATTTTCTAAATCAGAATAATCACCACTAAAACCATAATTTAGAGGTTCCCAAGTAAGAGTACCGTCACCATTGTTTTTTAAGTACCCTGGTGAATTAGGAGGAAATTGTGCTTCAGAATTTAAGTATGGTAAATCATTCCATCGACTGGTACCATTGCCAATTTTTAATCTGTTACTATTAATTTCAAAACCAGGTTCTCCCTGCTCTAAAATAGGGTTGGTATTAGGATCTGCCCAGTTTAGGCTATAGTCTCGTCTTAATAATATTTTATTTGCCATATTCGATATTTACCGTATATATTTACCGTTTTATTAATTGATTGTAGTGTTATTGTTGGCATAATTTTATCTCATAATGATTTTAATATTACATAGTTACAGACCACACACTACCGTCCCATACAAATTGAATTGGGAAAGGCCCAAGAGGAGTAGACAAAGTTTGATTAATACTGGCAGTGCTAGTAGATGTATTCCAAGTTACATTTGGTGGATTAGAGACATTTGGTAATCTAATATTATTGCCATTGCCGTTAACTGTAAGAGCAGTAGTACCAAATTTAAGTTCGCCGTCATAAAGTTTAATCCAATCGCCAAGACTTGGGCTAGCCGGTAATGTCATAGTAAATCCTGCACCTGAGGTATATTTAACCCAATATACTTTTCCTGCCACCGCACTCCAATTTCCTGTAATTATCTCGTAAATAGGTTTATCACTTAGATCATTATAACTACCACTAAAGAGGGGTTTAATAAGATTAAACTCAATATTAACTGCTCCGGCATTTTTGTTTTCTGCTACTACTAATGAATAATCTTTAAAACTTGGATTTGGAGCATATATTTGTGAACTAATTGAAACTACTGTGAGAGTACTAATTGATCCTACTGGTGAATCTAATACTAATTTATCGCCTTTTGTTATACTATCGGCAATGGTCTCTGCATTAGTACTAACACTGACTCTAATTGTTACAAGTGTATTTTCATATTGTGTATATGCTACTCCCACTACATTACCTGCCTCACCAAATCTAAAACCCCCCACTTCTAATTTATTACTAGCAATACTCAATGTTTTATCACCCAGATGTATGGTACTGGATTTTAGATAAAGATCTCTAAATCTTTTTGTTGATGATCCTAAGTCATAAGTTTCTGTAGTTGTTGGTATTATATTTTGATCTACAGCACCTAAGTTAGAAGTACTTGGCTCACCTTGACGCCCTTGTACACCTTGTACACCTTGTACACCTTGAATACCTTGACCACCTTGTACACCTTGTACACCTTGAATACCTTGTACACCCTGTACACCCTGTACACCTTGACGACCCTGTACACCTTGTATACCTTGCGTACCCTGCTGACCTTGTGGTCCTGTGGCACCGCCACCTAATACACTAGTACCAGTGCTATCTACAATATCTCCGCCGGCAGGCAATGTCAGTTTGCCATCATCTTTAAACTGCCAAACACTATTTGGTGGATAGAATTTTAAGTTTGCTCTATACGGTACAACCACAGTTTGATCTGCTAGTTGTATTCTATATAAGTTGGTATTAGCAGCATTACCAACTGCTGCTATAGCATATCGTACTCCATTGCTATACATTTCT